>ENA-ORXT01001640-ORXT01001640.1-marine-metagenome-genome-assembly--contig:-NODE-1640-length-29226-cov-7.397201_pt1 | contig 29226 bp, 23 predicted proteins | sample MGYA00237868_ERZ511482 | MGnify/ENA metagenome assembly ERZ511482 | reverse complement strand
CTCGACTGGGTTAGTCAAAAGGTTTTCAAATCAGTTCACGGCAATAATCTTGTCTACAACACTTGCTGGGAAGACCCACGCTTGGATCGCGTAGCGCTGGAGTTTACGCCCGAAGACAACGTATTGGTCATCACATCCGCTGGCTGCAACGCGTTGGATTACGTTCTCGCCGGTCCCAATCACGTCAATGCTGTCGACATGAACCCTCGGCAGAACGCTCTGCTGGACCTAAAAATATCGTCCATTCGAAATCTCAGGTACGAAGACATTTTCAATATGTTCGGCAAGGGCCGCCTGCCCGAAGCCGAGGACATTTATCGTTCGACGTTGAGAAGCGATCTGCCTGAATGGTCGCAGCAATTCTGGGACAAGAAAATCAAATGGTTTGACAACCCGCGTAAGTCTTTCTACTACCGCGGAACCTCCGGAGCGTTTGCACGGATGGTGAAGATCTATAACGAGCGAATCATTCGGGTCAAACCATTGCTGAATAAGTTGCTTAACGCCGATTCGGTCGAACGTCAGCGCGAGATTTACGACTCGGAGCTGCGCGAGAAATTCTGGACGGGCCTGATGAAGTTCACGATGAATCGTGACACCACGATGTCAATGTTGGGCGTCCCCAAAGCTCAGCGGCGACAAATTGAGAATCAGTATCCCGGCGGTTTGGTAAAGTTCATCCAAGATTGTATGGAGACCGTCTTTGCAGAACTGCCGATGAAGGATAACTATTTTTGGCGTGTCTATATGACAGGGCAGTATACGCCCGAGTGCTGTCCAGAATATCTCAAGCCCGACAATATCCAAAAGTTAAAAGACGGGCTATTGGATAACGTTTCAACCCACACAGATTCTGTCCAAGGATTCTTGGAAAAACACGACGGCAAAATTTCCAAGTTCATTCTGCTGGATCACATGGACTGGTTGTCAGACCATTTCTTCCCACTGCTTGAATCGGAGTGGCAGGCAATCGTTGATAAAGCGGCCGACAATACGCGTTTGATCTGGCGCAGCGGCGGTTTAAGAACCGATTTTATCGACGAAGTCGAAGTCACTATCGATGGAAAGGTACAAAAGATCGCACCTCGCCTTAGCTACAACAAGCCACTTGCTGAGGAGTTGCATGTCGTTGATCGCGTTCACACTTATGGCAGTTTCTACATCGCCGATCTGAAAAATTAACCTACCGCACCGCAAGCTTTCACTCTTGCGTTTGCTTGCGTGTGGAACCACAGGTCGAACATTCGGCGACACACCCCCCTTTCACCCCAAACAATGGAACTACTTTCTATGGCTTTTTTCGCCGACATGAAGGTCTTGTATCATATGCTGATCAAACCGGTGCGCGGCGATAACCATGCACAGCGGATGGAGAGCTTTTACGGAGGTCAAGCCGGTGCGTACGACGACTTTCGCAGGCGTTTGCTCAAGGGCCGCGAATCGTTGTACCAAACGCTACCCAAGCCAGAAAATGGCGTGTGGGTAGATATGGGTGGCGGTACAGGATCGAACATTGAAAACATCGCCGCTGACATTGACAAACTAAAGAAGGTCTACGTCGTTGACCTGTCCGAATCCCTTTTGGGCGTGGCGTCAAAACGGTTCGCGAATAAAGGATGGGACAACGCGAAAGCGGTCGTCGGCGATGCGACAAAGTTTGAACCGGCCGAGGGATGGGCCGATGTTGTCACCTTTTCCTATTCTCTGACGATGATCCCAGATTGGTTTGCAGCGATTGAGAACGCCAAACGCATCCTCAAACCAGGCGGGCATATTGGTGTTGTCGATTTCTACGTAGGCCGGAAATACCCGCATGACGACATGAAGAAACAGGGCTGGCTTTCGAGAACGTTGTGGCAGCCATGGTTTGCAACGGACAATGTGTTTCCTTCTCCGGATCACATTCCGTTTTTGAAGCACCATTTCGACCAAGTGCATTTGGACGAACAGCGCAATCGTATGCCGTACGTTCCTCTATTGAAGACGCCGTACTACCAATTTATTGGGAAGAAGACGTGAAGCCTTCTCTTAGCGGTGAGGCGACAGTCTCCCGGTGCGAGAAAAACCGTACGGCTTGTGCCCAATGGCACTTGCTTTTAGAACGATGCAACGCATCGACCCACCAGCCGCCAACGGAAAAGCGTCCGGTCCTACGCGCTTAGGACCGGACGCTATCGCGTGGCGGCTAATGAGATTGTCCCACGTTTCGTCGAAAGGAAGTGCTATTGAGCTTGCGCCGTGACGCTACCATTGAAATGAGCTTTACAGTTCTTCTAAAGTGTTAACGCAATCTTTTGACGACTGCCGCCAATGCGTCGACAAACGTATCAACTTCTTCAATCGTGTTGTACAGATAGAAACTGGCGCGGCAACTTGCTTTGATACCCAATTTCTGATGCAGCGGCATCGCACAGTGATGGCCGACACGGATCGCAAAACCTTGTTGATCCAACAAAATTGACAAATCTTGCGGCGCGACACCATTAACTACAAAACTGACGATGCCCGATCTATGCTCAAGGCTTGGGCCAAGAATCTTCAGACCTTCCACCTCAGCCATCCGCTCCACTAAACGACCGGCCAACAGTTTTTCATGCTCTGCGATCGCCGGTAGCGACACTTTATTTACGTATTCAATCGCCGCCCCTAATCCAATCGCTTCCACGATCGGCGGCGTGCCGGCTTCGAATTTCGCGGGCAGCTCGCCAGGCGTAAAGCCTTCGATGGTTACCTGATCGATCATACTACCACCGCCCAAAAATGGCGGCATCGACTCCAACAGCTCCTGCCGTCCCCAGAGAATTCCGATACCCGAGGGGCCTAAAATTTTATGCCCTGAGAAAACCACAAAGTCTGCATTCCAATCCTGCACATCGGTCGGTTCGTGCGGAACGTGCTGAGCCGCATCGACAAGCGTCTTTGCACCAACGGCGGCGGCCAAAGAAATGATTTCTTTGACGGGGAAAATGGTACCCAGCACATTGGACACCGCCATGAAGGCAACCATTTTGGTCTGAGGCCCCAACTTCGCTTTGAAATCATCTAGGTCCAACAGCCCATCGTCGGTAACGTCCGCAAAGACGACTTTCGCCCCTACGGCGGCCGCAACCTGTTGCCACGGTACGATGTTGGAGTGGTGTTCGCAGATCGTTAGCAAAATCTCATCGCCAGGTCCTAAATTCGATCTCCCCCAACTGTTGGCCACTAAGTTAATCGCCATCGTAGTGCCGGCGGTGAAGATGACTTCGTTATTGTGCGGCGCGTTGAGCAATCGCTGTACGATTCCACGAGCGTTTTCGTATTGATCGGACGCCTGTTCAGACAGCCAGTGAATGCCCCGATGGACGTTGGCGTAGGTGCGCGTATAACAGTCATTCATCGCATCGATGACCGCTTGGGGGCGCTGTGTGGAGGCTCCGTTGTCGAAATAGACCAGTTGTTTCTGGCGATGGATTTGCTGGTTGAGGATAGGAAAGTCCTGCCTCAGCACCGCCGCATCAAGTTTTTTGCTCATGCTAAAAGTCTAACACCGAGCATTCCTCTGGCAATGGCTCAAAATCCTCAAGCAGCAAGAGAGGTCGGTCAAAGCTTCGTCCTCGGGACACTAGCAGCAGAGGACTGCAACTAGCTTATGTCCAAGACGTCCCCGATAGTTCGGCTAACGTTTTCTGCAATGCTTGCGTGCCGCATTTCCCATCCCCGTTTTCTTGAACACGACGATAAAGATCAGCCGCCAAAGACAGTCCAGGCAGGTCCAAATTCATGGCCCGTGCCCCATCGATGGCGATGCCCAGATCCTTCACGAAATGATCCACAAAGAAACCGGGCTCGAAATCACCTGCGACAATTCGTGGTGCCATGTTGGTAACTGCCCAGCTACCGGCCGCGCCACTGCTGACTGATTTCAATACCGTTTCCATATTCAGACCAGACTGCCGCGCGTACAACAGCGCTTCGCAAACGCCAACCATTCCCGCCGCTACCAAAATCTGGTTGACCATTTTTGTGTGCTGCCCTGAACCCGCCGGCCCTTGATAGACGATCGTCTTACCCATCGCTTCAAAATACGGCTGTAAGGAATCAACCACATCACAATCTCCTCCAACCATAATCGATAGGGCTCCCGATTGCGCTCCGACATCTCCTCCCGATACGGGTGCATCAACGGTCGAAATATTCTTTTGCTTGCCTGCTTCAAAAATCTCGACGGCCAGCCCCGGTTCACTGGTCGTCATATCGACAAATACGGCCCCTGGAGCGGCTGCTTCGATGACTCCAGCCTCTCCCTGGCCGCCGAGTGCGATGCTTCGGACATCCGCCGGCATGCTCACGATAGAAAAAATGACGTCGCTCTGCTTGGCGACCTCTGCTGGAGAATCTGCCCAAGCAGCGCCGTGATCCAGTAGCCGTTGCGCCTTCGACTTTGTTCTCGTAGTGAGCACAACTGAGTAACCGGCCTTGAGCAGGTTTTGGCACATGCCACTCCCCATTACTCCCGTTCCGATCCAGCCAACACGCGTAGAATCGGGTACTTTCTTGTTCATGGCGTCAGTCTTCAGTCGTCAAAGTTAGGTCGTTTGAGAATTTCGGAAATGAGAATAGATTGCCGGATCGTTTGAGGTTGTTTAAACAACTCTAATAAACTCACGGCCAGATGTGATTTGTCTCGACCTTGGACTTCGACACCATCGTCCTGAATTGAGGACATGCCTTCTAAGGCCCCAATCTTATGATCAAACTTTTCCAACCGTGCTTCTAATTTTTCGTCCGCTAATCCGACTTCCTCACCAAGATGCGATGCGTTCTCGGTGACGTCACTAACCACGATCGCATCCCGCACGTGTTCGGCAATGGTCTCGCGTCTTTTTCGCAGAGGTTTTGCCGACTTTGCAACCGGTGGTGCCTTTGGCGGCGGTGTCGCCTTGGGTCGGCCCGCTTCTCGAGAACGAGGGAGCTCGCGATAGGGATCTAACTCTTCGGGTGACTTCCGCTGATCTGCTTCATCGGCCAGTCGTTGCCTGCGCTGAGGCGGAGCGGGAGGTTGCTCAGGTGCGGGCGGCTGTTTAGGCGGAGCCTGCCCCTGGTTTTGCTTGCGGCGTTGGGCAGCGCGACGTAGAAATTCTTCAATATCTCTGGCCATGATGCTTAATTACCTGTGCCAGCTTGAGAAATTGATTTTCGCATGTCGGTGTCCGCTTGGACGTTTCGCATTTTGTAATAGTCAAGGATGCCAAGCTTCCCCGAGCGGAAACTGTCAGCCATCGCAGCAGGCACTTCGGCTTCTGCCAGCACCAATTTAGCGCGGCTTTCTTCGATCGTCGCTAGATATTCTTGCTCTTGTGCCACCGCCATGGCGCGACGTCCCTCGGCACGCGCGCGTGCGACCCGCGTGTCAGCTTCGGCTTGGTCAGCCTTCAATCTTGCGCCAATGTTCTCACCAACATCGATGTCGGCAATGTCAATGGAAACAATTTCGAACGCTGTTTGCGAATCCAAGCGCCTTGCCAAAACTGCTTTTGAGATCATATCGGGGTTCTCAAGCACAACGTTGTGCTTCTCTGCGGAACCGATCGCACTAACGATACCTTCTCCGACACGCGCGATGATGGTTTCTTCGGTCGCACCACCGATCAGTTGCTGAAGGTTGGACCGAACCGTCACACGGGCCCGAACTTTCAGCTGAATTCCATCTTTGGCAACCGCGTCCAGAGACCGGCGAGCCGACCCTCGTTCTGGGCAGTCAATCACGCGCGGATAAACGCTGGTCTGAACGGCTTCGAGCACGTTTCGACCGGCGAGATCAATTGCCGTGGCTTCGCGGTAGCTAAGCTTGATCGTTTTGGCTTTATTGGCTGCGATTAGTGCGCGGACAACTGTCTCCACATTTCCACCGGCCAGATAATGAGCCTCAAGCGCTTTGGTCGTCATTTCAGGATCGTTGAGTCCGGCTTGAACTGCCATGATTTTGCAGGGCACAATGACGCTGGCTTTCACCTTTCGGAATGACATTCCGATCAATTCGCCCAACGAAACATTCGCCTTAGTGAAGAACGCCTGAATCCACCATCGAAAAAAGGAAAGGAATACAATTGCGATCACAAACAGAATGAACAGCAGGACACCCGCTATGATGATGCCCACTAGAGCGCCCGGCGAAATGTCTTGAGCAAGTAAAGGATCGAATCTCATAATCGTCTCATTCAATATGGTTGCATGATCAAAATCCAATTTGTAACCCACCTATCATATCGGATTTCCAACGCGCTGTAGCGTATGCGACAGGCCGAAGTTGCAAAAAACCGCGCGAAGATTTCGCGAAGGATATGCATGTTGGTCACCATTGGCGGAGGCGACTCTTAGCTTGGGCTGATGAACTACGTCACATTGTAAGCTGCAAGGCGCTAGCCCAATGGCACTTACTCTAGACGAAAATTTTGATAATCTCATCAGCCGCCGAGCGATAGCTCCCGGTTTTTCGTTAGCGCGAATGAACCGGACGCTATCGCGTGGCGGCTGATTAAATCAACAGCCCGCTAAGCAAGACACTTGATCAGCTGGCAGCGCTCGTCATCGGGACACGGTTGAAAAACTTGCATGGAGCTACGTTTTGATAGACCGCCTTAATGCACAATTGGGGCCTCTACTGTCACGCTTGACCCTTCGATGTGCACACCATAATGAAAAAAGGAAATTTTTGTTACACCTCATGCTCACAACGTCAAATTTTGATTACGATACGCGTGTTTGAACACCATTTTTGAAACTTTCTTACCTTTTTACATCGCTGAGGCCACACCTATGAAATCACTTTCGAAGTTCTTTAATCCATCACCTTCGGCATCGTCGTCCGACGCAGGTCAGGTTTTGTCCCTTGAAGTTCTTGAAGAGCGTCAAATGCTCTCAACCGTCTCGATCTTCGCCCAAGGAACAACAGGGGAAGAGCGTTTTGAGGCTTCTACCAATGGAATTTTCTTGGGGTCTGGCACAGTTTCGACCGAAGTAACCGAATTTCAATTTGATTATCGCGATGATATTCTTCTCGATGATCTTGATGTCAACGATATTAAAATCGAGTTCCTGAACGATTTCTACGATCCGGCAAACGGCGTTGATCGGAACTTGACGATCGACAAAATTCGCGTCGGCGATAGGTTCTACGAAACAGAGAGTTCTGCCGTTTTCTCGACAGGAACCTGGACGGCCGCTGATGGAGTGCAAGACGGGTTCGGTCGCGGTGAAACGCTGCACTCTGGCGGGTTCTTTCAATATTCCGAAAACGCATTCAGCGGTTTCGCCGATGTCACCCACGTCACGATCGACGCACGTGGTTTTGGCGATTCGGTCGACTATGAACTACAGCTTGATGGTGAAAGTGTCAGGACTTACGCGTTATCGGCAAGAGCTGGTGTTCCGGCAAGAAGCGTTGACTATACCTTCAACGGATCTGTCAGTGCGGACAGAATTCGAGTCGCATTCTTCAACGACCGACAATTCATTGACCCGATATCTGGAAGTCTGATTGACCGCAATCTCCAGATCAATTCTGTTACGATCGATGGGGAAGTTTATCGGGGAACCGATTCCGATGTTTTCTCTACCGGAACGTGGACCGCTGCCGATGGAGTTCAAGACGGATTCGGTCGCGGTGACTTTCTACATACCGATGGGTATTTTCAGTTTGCTGACCGGCAAACAATTACGACTGAAATTACTGTTGATGCGTCGGCGCTTGGACTGAACGTTGATAGCGTCCGGTTTTCGATTGAAATTGATGGAGCAACGCCAAGCGTTTACGAGTTTGCCATTTCTCCTCTCCAAACTGGCATTTTCGATCGCGTCGTTACCTTCACCGTTGATGGCCCGGTCGATCCAAGTCAAGTGCGCATTGTGTTCGCCAATGATGTCTTCACACCGACACTTGACCGAAATCTGCGAATCAATTCGTTAACGATCGATGGTGTCAGCTACGATGCGGCCGACAGTTCGGTCCTATCGACGGGCACTTGGAGAGAAGAAGACGGCGTTGTGACGGGGTTTGGCCGTGGCAACATTCTGCATTCCAACGGTTTCTTCCAGTTTGCCTAAACTTCTACATGGACGTTTATCAGAAGCAGAAATAAAAAAGTGAGACCAATCAGCCGCTTGAGCATTAGCTCGGCGGCTTTTTTCGTGGCTTCATCGGACCGTTGTGTTAGCCTGCTTTGTACACCGACGTTGCGTCCCTACAAAAAAATGCAGAGACATAAGCCTCTGCATTTCGGGGTTCAATGGTGGTGATCGGTGTTGCGATCGATCCGTTGGCTCAGTCGCCAACGTACGGCAGCAACGCCATGAAGCGTGCGCGTTTGATCGAATCTGATACCGCATGCTGAGAAACAGCCGTACAACCGGTTTTCCGACGACCGACGATTCGGCTGTGGCGGTTGACCAACTTCTTCAGCAATTCGACGTCTTTATAATCGACGTACATCGGACGCGGACGCTCGCCATCGACGAACAATGGGTCTTTGCGGACAGTTTTCGTCTTGATCTTGGATTTACGCCGAGACGGTCTTTTTTTGAATGGAGGCACTTTGCTAAAACTCTTCTATCAACAATTGATTTTAAAATGACTTGTATGGGCCACGTATTATGCCAATTGGCTAAAAAAACACAATAGAAAAACCAGTAACAATCTATCGTCAAAAGCGATTCGGTAGCTGAAGTCGCCAGACTTCAGGTTTTCCGGCAGTTCCCGAAGTCTGGCGACTCCGACCAAGTCAATAAACACGCCACTTTTGAACTAAATTACATGGCTGGAGTGTTACAAAAACCAAAACTGTGGCTCAGCCGGGCCAAACGCAGGCCATCATCGGATAAATGTCGGTTTTTTCCAGTGATATCTCAATAAATTTCGTTGGAGTTTCTGTGAAACGCCCCTTAAAAGAAGAATACCTCAACGCCGCCACGCACGGAATCGGATTTCTATTGTCGGTCGTTGCCGCATTTTGGATGGTCGCGCGGCTCCAGCACTTGCCGTCCCCGTCTTGGGTGTTGAGCACCTCTTGCGTCATTTACGGCCTGTCGTTGGCGGGGCTGTATCTGATGTCGACGTTGTCCCATGTTTTCACCGAAGGCCCTTGGCATGCACGTTTTCGACGATTGGACCAAGCGTTCATCTATCTGCTGATCTTGGGCACTTATTCACCGCTGGCAGCGTTGTTCCTCAAATCGACGATGGCGTGGGTACTGTTTGGTCTGCTGTGGTCGCTAGCGATTTTTGGCTGCGTTTCTAAAATCTGGTTCAGCCACCGTGTCGAGCACGTTTCGATTCTGATCTACGTGATTTTGGGTTGGGCACCGGCGTTGATCGGTTTCCCGTTGGGCGATGCGGCACTGACCACAGCGTTCTATTGGATGGCCGCCGGAGGCATCGTTTACTGCGCCGGCATCTTATTTCTGCTACGCGATAAACGTGCCTGGTACTTCCACGGGATCTGGCACTTGTTTGTGATCGGCGGCAGCGCGGTTCACTTCTATGCGATTGCGAAGCTTATTTTTGGCGGTCGGTAAGAATCGACGTTGCTAGGCCAAAGCCGTCCTAAAATTACACGAAAGTTATGTGATAGCACTTTCGCCAATTACGCATTAATCGAGCATTGGCCTTGCTCCCAACGCCCGAATCGAAGAAAAACTTGGCTTGTTCAGCCATGTCTGGCCCGCGCTCAAGGATCGAGTGCGGCGACGTGGAGCTATCCATCGTCGTTATCGTCAAGGAAGGCGTACGAGATGAGCCAAACCAAAAATCTTCGCCAGAATTTTCGCCATACAAAGGCGCGACGTCGGCAATGCTGCTTTATTGCATCGTTCATTGGATGCATTTGCGTGTTATTGTGCACGCTGGATCCTGCATCGTGCGTCGCTCAATTGCGACCGCCAACGCCGCAAAGCATGCCGGCTTGGCAACCGCCGGTGGCGCAACCTGCTGTTACCGATCAGTCTCTTGCGTTACCCTCCTTCGCGGGGCGCCCCCAAACGGAGCTGACCAATCTGCGTCCGCCTCGTGACATCTTCACCCAACGCTCGACACAGCCCCAAGAACCTTTCGCCGCCCGGCCACTGAGCAGCAGCACGCCACGCACCGCCGCAAATCCTGATTTTAACCTGCAAAACACGATGGCTGAGGCCTTTGGAAGCTCCGTAGCTAAAGCAAACCGGGAATCAACATCGCTGGAATCGGCATCGTCTTTTCCATCGTCGCTGCCATCATTCTCAACGCCCGAATCGGCCGATCCACTCTCGGGATTGGCAGAAACCGCCGCAGAGAAAATTGGCGGCGTCAAAGATTGGATGAGCGATAAAACAGCCGGCTTCTTGAATGCCGAACAAGGCACCGAAGGCGGATGGCTTCAACGATTATCGTCGATGCTAGGAGGAGCCGACATTAAAAAGATCGGCGGCAGTCTTTCCATCGTTCTGGGCGGCTACCTTGGATTGGTCTGGTTGCTTCGCAAGATTAACCCCGCCGGCAACCAAGGCATTCCCAAAGAAGTCCTCGAAGTCGTCGGCAACGCGCCGCTGGACAATCGCCAGAACCTACAACTGGTTCGCTTGGGCAGCAAGCTTCTGCTGATGATCCACGGTCCCGATGGCACGCAACCGATTGGCGAAGTCACCGACCCCGCCGAAGTCGATCATCTGGTGGCTCTGTGCAACGGTCGCACGCGCACCGCGAATTCTGCGGTCAGCCGCGCGGTGGATCGCCATCAATCCAATCAATCAGGCGCTTCACAGCTCAATCTGTCTGCCAATCAACAATCCAATCTAACGCAGTTGCTTTCGGTGCTCGATCAAAACAATCGTGGCAACATGGCGCGGTCTTACGAAGCATAACCTTAAAAGTCTTGATGAATTTAACGTCTTCAAAATTTCAATTCACGTGGCTCTGGAGGTCGGTGTGCGCGCTGGTGGGGTTGTTCGGCGTCATCGGATTGACAGACTCAATCTCCGCCCAAACCGTGCCCGGTTTCTCGTTGAACCAAGATGCTGAATCGAGGCTTTCGTCCATCGGTCCGACTGAGGTCAGCGTTTGGGCACCCGCAACGGGTCAATTACCCGACTCATTACAAAACTATCCCGCGCGTCCTCGATTACTGTCTCCCGTTGCGGCTTCGGAAATCCTACCCCCGTCGACTCAACGCCAAGCATCCCGCGCTGCGCAGAGTAATTATTATTCGCCGCCGGAATTTCAAAACAACGCATACCTTACCAGCCCAATTACAACTGGCGAACAAACTTCATCCGCGTCGTCCGCGTCGTCCGCGGCATCCGCGCCATCCGCGTCATCCGTCCAATCCTTCAACGATCTACTGACCGACCAAGCCGAACAGATGATCACGCGCGAAGGTACGGGATCCTCGGTGAAGATCGCGATACTACTGGCGGCGTTGTCGCTGGCTCCGGCGCTGATTCTAATGACAACGTGCTACGTAAGAGTCGTGGTTGTGCTGTCATTGCTTCGCCAAGCATTCGGAGCTCAGCAATTGCCATCGACGCAGATCCTTACGGCGCTGTCATTGTTCGTGACTTTTCTGGTGATGGCTCCTACGTGGAATGAAATCAAAACCCAAGCAATCGATCCCTATACACAGACCGATTCGCAGATGACCTTCGACGATGCATTTCAACGTGCCGTCGTTCCTGTGAAGCAATTTATGGCGCGACAAATCAGCATGGCCAAGAACGAGGAATCGGTCGCGATGTTTTATCGCTACCTCCCCAAGCAAACCGGCGGCCGGCAAACGCCGCCGCCAACCTCGATTGAACAAGTGCCCCTGAACGTGCTGATGCCGGCGTTCTTAGTCAGCGAATTAAAGGTGGCGTTTCTGTTGGGATTCCAAGTCTATTTACCGTTTTTAATTGTTGATTTAGTGGTTTCTTCGGTGACTGTTTCGATGGGCATGGTGATGCTGCCACCGACGATGGTCAGTTTCCCATTGAAATTGATTTTGTTTGTGATGGTCGACGGTTGGACGCTGGTCGTCGGCATGCTGATGCAAAGTTTCGGTCCGTTGTAGCCTGCTCCTTATTGAGCCGCTGGGCGGCAGCCGCGGGTGCCCAACGATCTCACGAAACAACGATAAAAAATTTGGACAACGAACCGGCGGCTAGCGACCCTGCCGCTCACTCAGAGAAGAAAAAACCATGGATCCACAAGACACAATCGACTTCAGCCGCGAAGCATTGACGATGGTCGCAATCGTCGGCGGTCCCATTTTGGTCGCGGGACTGGCCATCGGTCTGATCGTCGGCATCTTCCAAGCGATGACTCAAATTCAAGACCAGACCGTTTCAGCGGTGCCTAAAATTCTGGGCATGTTGCTGGTCACGATGATGGTGTTGCCTTGGGTTGGGCAGCGAATGGTTGAGTACACCGAAGAAACTTTGAGCACGCCGATGATTGGCGGAATCGCACCTGTGGAGGTTGCCAAACCATCTCCCTTTAAATTTGCTTCGGCAACGACTCAAATTACGCCTGCGTTTCACGATGGCCCCGTTGCACGTATCGCCGCCAACGTTGCTAAAAGGGCTGCTCCTTTACCGGAGCAATCGACGACAGCCATGCCCATGATGTTACCACCGGCCTCGTCGATGCCGATTCATCCTTACGGTCAATCGCCTGCCACGAACCGATCGTCCATGCCTCGGTTGCAAGATCGTGATTTGTCACCACAGCCGTTGAAGAATATTGAACTTTAAGGATGGCGATGAGATTCGATGGCAAGTTGGAGTTGAATGAAGTCGCAACGAAACCGGAGGGCTTGCGCCCGTGCCGCTACCAATTCAACCCAGCGGCATCTGCGCAAGCCGTCCGGTTCAGCGCAGCGGCATCGGCGCAAGCCGTCCGGTTCAGCGCAGCGGCATCGGCTCAAGCCGTCCGGTTCAGCCCCTCCATAGAACACTCCAGCCACCCAAACCCTCGACCCCAACCAGAGCCAGGATAAGCTGTGAACCTGCTGGCGATATCAATTTTAGTTTTCGTTCGAATCCTTGCGGTAATGATGACCGCTCCGATCCTAGGCAGCTGCGCCGTCGGGCTGAGGACACGCTTGGCGATCGCCGCGATGCTGATGATGATGGCGATGCCGCTGGTTCACGTTCCTGCGGAAATCTCAAACCAGACGCCAAGTGGCGCTGACTGGTTACCATTTATTTTTTCAGAAGCCGCCATTGGAATCACGCTGGGGCTGGGCGTAACGATCATGTTCTCAGCCGCCAGTGCCGCAGGTGCCGTGATCGGACAGATGACGGGCCTACAACTGGGGGAAACAGGCGGCGGTGAATCTCAATCGCCCGTCAGCCGGTTCTTTCACATCGTTTCGATTGCCGCCTTCGCCTTGATTGGCGGACCGGCATTGGTCGTGACCGCGTTGCTGGATACTTTTATTCAAATCCCATTGACGACGACCTTGGCCAATGGACCGATGGTTGAAATCGCCACCGAATTACTACAACAAAGCTTTATGCTGACGTTACGGGCTGTTGGCCCGGTGATGATCGCGCTGTTTGTCTCTAACATCGTGATTGGCCTCATCAGTCGAACCTATCCCCAGATGAATCTGCTGGGGCTCGGGCTCAGTTCCAATTTGGTCGTGATGTTCATGGCAGTGTTGCTGTCGCTGGGCGGCACGGTGTGGCTGTTTGTGGATGACATCGAATCCACGATCGAATTTGTACAGCAAGGTCTCCACGAAGCGACCGTCAAAAGCCCACCAACGCTCTCTACTCCATCGGCGCTCTCTACTCCATCGGCGCTCTCTACTCCATCGGAACTCCCCACTCCGTCAATGTTCTCCACACCGTCAATGTTCTCTGCGCCAACAGAGGGGCTCCGATGACCCAATCCTCCGGCGATAAAAGCCACGAAGCCTCGGTGTTACGCCGTCAGAAAGCGCGATCCGAAGGCGACTTTCCACGAAGCTTTGAACTGGCCGTTGCGCTCCAGGTTATCGGGTTCACCATCGCGGGATTCTTGTGTTTGGAGTCAATTTCCAACCGGCTCTCTGCCACCGCAACGCAATCTTGGCAAGTCACTTCCACCGACAACTTTAACGTCGAAAGTTGCGCCGCCGGCGGATTGGAGATGGTCGCCAGTACGATGTGGTCAGTGGTCCCGCTGCTGGTCGGTTGTTGGTTGGTCGTGGTCGCTTCGCACTGGGGTCAAACGGGGCCTGTTTGGCTGCCGGCAAAGGTATCCGCCGATGTCAGTCGCGTTTCGCCCAGCCATTGGGCAGGGCAAGTTTGCTCCATGTCGACGTGGAGCTATTTATTCGTTGGGTTGCCGAAATTCTTTCTGACCATTGCCGTGGCGGCGATCAGTTTTTGGTGCCAGCGCGAAACAATTTTCGCCATGCCGTTTCAACCGGTCGATCAGATGGGCTCAACGATCGCCAGCGTGCTGATGCAAATCACCTTCCACGTAGGGCTGGTGCTGCTGGCCAGTTCGGCGATCGACTATTGGATGCATTACCTCGGCTTTGAAAAACGTATCCGCATGACTGACCAAGAATTGCGAGAAGAAATTCGGGCTCAAGACGGCGACCCAACAGTCAACGCTCAACGCAGATCGCTTTCCAATAGCTTCCAACGACTATGAATTGCCGATCAGCATCTCCAGATAACTGATCGTCGTCGGTTGGCTGGTGATGCCCAACGTGCTGGCCAACGATTCGAGATGATCCTTGGCGGCTTTGATCTCGGATTTCTCGGCAACAACTTGCTCAAGTTCGATAAACGTTCCCACACCTTGGACATCGTCCAGGCAAACTTCGATCGTTTGTTGATCGACGATGATGCGGATGCTGTCACGTTTCTTGTTCACCGCAGCGACTGAGTGAAATCCCATACCAAACAGCATTTGACGAAATTTGGATTTATCGTCAGTGCTTAGCTCCAGTTCAATTTCCTCGCGCACCTTGGCTCGCCGGTCTAAATTGGGGCCTTTGTAGGTCAGAACGTTATGGCCGGTGCGGCTGCGGATACGCAGCGCGATGTCTTGGGCGGCGAAATCAAGTAAGGAGTGGTTGAAGTACTCGTCACAATGTTCAGACGTCGATCGAGAAGTCACCTCGAACGATTTTAAATGCTGGCGAACCGCATCGTGAGACGCCAGTGGAAATTTAAGTTCAACTTCAAACATGTGTCAGTCGGCGGAGATGATAGGATTGACGATTCATTTACTAAGAACCAAAAGATACCAATGATCAAAAAAATTGCCATGTTGCTTGGTGTGGTTGCCATCGTTTCACTGACGGTTATCGCCAGTGCTGAGGAAAATGCGGGGCGTCAATGGCCGGCCAACCAACAGGTTTCAATCGATCAGATTGATCATTCGGCCTTTGATCAATTGCTGAAGAAATACGTCGATGCCGATGGGCTTGTCAACTACATGGCGTGGCATCAAACCGCCGCAGATCGGGATCTGCTGAAAACTTATCTGGAAAACTTAAGCCGCGCCAATCCCGACGTGCAGGCCAGCCGCGAAGCACAACTGGCGTATTGGATTAACGCGTACAACGCGGTCACGATCGAGGGTATTTTGCGAGTCTACCCTACGACCAGCATTCGCAATCACACTGCCAAGTTAATTGGATACAACATCTGGAAGAACCTGATCTTCACTGCGGGCGACCAACGGGTTTCGCTGGAAGATATCGAGCACAAGATCTTGCGAAAAATGAACGAGCCGAGGATCCACTTCGCGATCGTGTGTGCGTCGATCGGCTGTCCTCGGTTGCTGAACGAAGCTTATGTTGCAGATCGTTTGGAAAACCAGCTGGCGGCGAATTCCAAAGACTTCTTCAGCCGGCAGCAAAACCTGCACGTCGAGGGCAAGACGTTGAGGTTAAGTCAGATCATCAATTGGTTTGGTTCTGATTTCGGCAGCACGCAACAGCAACAGATGCAAAAGCTCAGTCCTAACTTTCCACCGGCCGCCCAAAAGCTGGTTACCAGCGGCAAATACAAGGTTAAGTTTTTAAAGTACGACTGGGATTTGAACGCTCAGTAGTTCTCGTGGCATCGCCCTGAGGCGGAAAGCGGGTCGGGGGAACTATCCATTTAACCCCGATAGTAGTTCCTTTACCACGACAGCCGGATCCTCTGCATTGTTGACCACGCCAGAAACCGCGATACGGTTCAAACCCGCGTCGTGAATCTGGGACACGTTTTCAAGATTGATTCCACCAATCGCAAACGTCGGGATCTTAATTTCTTTTGCCACCGCTGACACCAGATCGACGCCGACAAAATCGCTGAACTGCTTTGTTTGAGATTGAAACACCGGACCGACGCCGATGTAGTCCGCTCCGCTGGCCTCCGCTGCCCGTGCTTGCTGGATCGAATGGGTGGAGACGCCGATCAACGTCCCTTGCGGCATCATCTTGCGAGCGACCTCGATCGGCAAATCGTCTTGGCCCAGATGCACGCCGTCGGCCTCGGCAGCAATCGCTAGGTCGACCCGGTCGTTCATGATCCATGCCGTCGGCGTTAATTTGGTAAGCTGGCTCAGCCGTTGTCCAGCGGCGACATGGGCGCGGTCAGAGATCGTTTTATCACGAAACTGGATCAAGCGAACGCCTGCCTGGATCAATTCATTGATTTGATTGTCAAACGCAGCTTGCCCCTGCTTCCACGACCGGCCATCGATTAATATGTAGACAGCGGGGCAGGGCAGGGCGGCAAGATAAGAAGAGTCCATGTCGGCAAGGAATCCTTACTGGCCCCAAATTTGGGCCAACCGTTAAAAAAATGGCTGAAAAACGGCAGAAAACTGTAAAACTAATTGGGAACAAACACGCCCCAAACCCAAAGCAACGCCAAATTGGCAGTTAATTTGTGCCAGCGAAACATCTATTGTATCGTCGTCAAACTCTGCAGGAATGGCTGATTGCGATTGACGTAAAAACCCGAGGAATTGATACTTAAATCTTGGCGGCCACCAAATCTTTTGATTTCGCCGAAGCATGGATCGTTTTGTGGTGGTATTTATTTAGCAAGGATGTTGGAGGTTCTACCCATGAATTGGGGACCGGTACTGTTGTGTTGTTGGCCTGGCCTTCCGGGACTTTGGTTTCGCGGCCGTTGGTCTTCCTTGATGGTGGCGATCGTTTTTTCGATTGTGCTGAATCTGGCTATCATTTCCACCTTCATTTGGACGGGCATTTTCGTCGACGAAACGTTCACGGCGATCGCTTGGCCTGTGATTTTTTCGATTTGGGCAGCCACCGCATGGATCGCTTTTCAAAATCTGCCTGACGTGATGTCAGTGAAGTCTCGGACCGGTCAAACGGTCTTAGATTCGTCTGACGCCTTGTTTCTTGACGCTAGAGGCGAATACTTAAAGGGGCACTGGGATGCGGCTGAACGATTGTTGCGAAAACAGTTATCTCAAACTCCACGTGACATCGAATCGCGATTGCTGTTAGCAACGCTATATAGGCACACGCGGAAATTCGATAATGCTTGGCGACAACTTGAGACGCTGGAGATGTTTGATGAAGCGGAAATGTGGCGGTCCGAAATCCTGCGGGAACGGAAGTTGCTAGAACTAATTGCAAATCATGAGAACTCGCCGCCAGATCGGCAGGTTGAAAATGGTAAGACGAACAACGATGGTTTTGTCAGAGTGAAGAAGATCAACCGACAGGGCAAAGTCTTGGCGGTTGAAAAATCAGTTTGAAGAAGTCGGTGTGAGGGTGGGGCAGGTTTTTAACCTGTCGGCGTGGACAAGGCAGGTTAAAAACCTGCCCCACATAAAAAAACAAAATTACAAACCGATGATGCATGTCGGTTTTAAATAGGGTCAAAAAGAGGACATTTGAATGTACGAAAGGTTTACCGACCGAGCCCGCAAGGTGATGCAGTTGGCCAATCAGGAGGCTCAACGATTCAATCACGAATATATCGGGACCGAGCACATGTTGCTGGGGCTGGTCAAAGAGGGGACTGGCGTCGCGGCAAACGTCCTTAAAAATTTGGATGTCGATCTTCGCAAGATCCGTTTGGAAGTTGAGAAACTTGTCCAAAGTGGGCCTGAAATGATCACGATGGGCAAGCTTCCTCAAACACCGCGCGCCAAAAAAGTCATCGAGTATTCGATGGAAGAAGCACGCCAACTGGCGCACAACTTCGTCGGCACCGAACACATTTTGTTGGGTCTATTGCGGGAGCAAGAGGGCGTCGCGGCTCAAGTGTTAATGAACTTGGGCATGAAACTGGAAGACGTCCGCGAAGAAGTCCTGAACCTTTTGGGCAACGGCCTTGAAGGTGGCGAAGGTTCTGAACGCGGTGGCCGTGAAGGCGCCGGTGCCGGTGCTGGCGGCGGAGAGTCGTCTTCAGGCAAGTCTGGAAAATCCAAGACTCCTGCTTTAGACAGCTTTGGTCGCGACCTTACCGAACTGGCAAAGCAAAACAAGTTGGACCCAGTCATCGGCCGGGCCAAAGAAGTCGAACGTGCGATTCAGGTCCTTTGCCGACGCACCAAGAACAATCCAGTTCTGCTCGGCGAAGCGGGCGTAGGCAAAACCGCGATCGTCGAAGGATTCGCTCAGTTGGTCGTCTCGGGCGATGTGCCTGAGATCTTGGCTGACAAACGAATCGTCGTTTTGGATCTCGCGATGATGGTTGCCGGCACGAAATACCGCGGCCAGTTCGAAGAACGCATCAAAGCGGTCATGAACGAAGTCCGCCGAGCCAAAAACACAATTCTTTTCATCGACGAACTTCATACGCTCGTCGGTGCCGGTGGTGCTGAAGGTGCGATTGACGCAGCGAATGTGCTCAAACCGGCACTTGCCCGTGGCGAGATCCAATGTATCGGTGCGACGACGCTGGACGAGTACCGGAAGTACATCGAAAAAGACAACGCGCTGGCCCGTCGTTTCCAAGAGATCATCGTCGAACCAACGTCCCAGGACGAAACGGTGGAGATTCTCAAAGGATTGCGGAAGCGTTACGAAGAACATCACCGTGTTCAGATCACCGACGACGCAGTCGTTGCCGCGGTGGATCTATCCAGCCGCTACATCACGGGGCGCTGCCTGCCTGATAAAGCGATCGACGTGATTGACGAAGCCGGTGCCCGCGTGAGATTGCGTACGATGACTCGTCCGCCAGATCTCAAGGAGATCGACGAAGACATCGAACGCTTGAACAAAGAAAAAGAAGACGCCGTCGCGAATCAAGATTTCGAAAAAGCGGCATCTTTGCGTGATCAAGCTGACAAACTTCGCAAGAAGAAAGATCAAATCAAACGCGAATGGCGTGAAAAGTCTCAGCAAACTGACGGTGTCGTCGATGAAGAGATCATCGCTGAGGTGATCTCTAAGATGACCGGTGTTCCTTTGACACGTCTGTCGACCGAAGATTCGCTGCGTTTGATGAAGATGGAAGACGAACTGCACAAAACGGTCGTCAGTCAGGTCAATGCGGTCAAATCTATCTCCAAAGCTGTCCGCCGAAGCCGCAGTGGTCTTAAAGATCCTCGCCGGCCGATCGGTTGCTTTATGTTTGCCGGCCCGACGGGTGTTGGTAAGACGTTGCTCGCCAAAGCGCTGGCCGAGTTCATGTTCGGCGACAGCGATGCTTTGGTCACGATCGACATGTCCGAATACATGGAGAAGCATAACCTTTCGCGTCTGATCGGTGCCCCTCCGGGATACGTTGGCTACGAAGAAGGTGGTCAGTTGACCGAGAAGATTCGTCGTCGGCCATACAGCGTTGTGTTGCTGGACGAAATCGAGAAGGCTCATCCGGATATCTTCAACACGTTGCTGCAGGTGATGGAGGAAGGTCGCTTGACCGACTCCTTCGGACGCAACATTGACTTTAAGAACGTGATTTTGATCATGACCACCAACGTTGGTGCTCATCAGATCAAAAACGAATCTGGTTTCGGTCTGCCCAGTGCTGGCGACGATCAATCGTTCGAAAGCATGAAGGAGCGGGTGTACGATGAAATCAACAAAGCGTTCCGACCTGAATTTTTGAATCGTCTTTCTGAAGAACCGATCATCTTCCGCCACTTGGAGAAGAAGGATCTGGAAATCGTCGTTGATTTCGAGCTGACCAAAATTCTGGCTCGTTTGGAAGAACGCGGTTACATGTTAGAACTGACCGACGATGCGAAGAAGTTCTTAATCAAAAAGGGGACCAACCTCGACTACGGTGCTCGTCCGTTACGTCGCGCTTTGGAAAACTACATCGAAGATCCGCTGTCTGAAGAACTGCTCAAGGGCACATTCGAAGGTAAGAACAAAATCGTAGTCGAAGCCATGCGGGACGATGACGGCAAGCTCAAGCAACTGCAGTTCAACAGCGAATGGGTTGAACCGCCGGCCCCGGAAAAGCCTGAAGAAGCCGTTGGCGTGGGCGCTGGTGATGGCCAAGAGAACACCGAAGATTCGGGTTCGGAAGATTAGGACCTAGCGGTCGAGTTGAAAATCAGGAAAGGGCTGCGTTGAAAACCGCAGCCCTTTTTTTTTGACACTTTGGTTTGGTTTGCTTGCTATTAGGAGAGTGGCAGTTGAGTTATTGCCCCCTGTAAGATGGAGTTTCACTCCGAGGCTGTAAATCTGCAGCGAAGGTTTGCAGAATTTATCAGCCGCCACGCGATAGCGTCCGGTTTCAAGCGGGTGAGACCGGACGCTATCGCGTTGCGGCTGATGACGGTTGAATAAATTCACAGCTCCTTAGTCTTTTGTATGCCAGCGGATTAATAATCCATCCAACGACGGGGACGCAGGAAGCTCCACCCAACCTTTTTCTTCAGCGCTTTGCCGAATGGCTTCGATTACGTTCATGTTCGCCACCGCGTCCTCTATCGGCGTCGGAACGGGTGTATCATCGAGTATCGCCCTTGCCATTACATCTGCCTGCAGCGTGTACTGGTCGCAGGCAGGGTGCTCAACAAGCTCAGGTTTGCCATCGGTTTGCTACCACGTCCGACTTTGCTTTTGCGGCGGAGCATTGAAGGGAATTTCGATTTCGATTCTCCCCAGCGTTCCGAAAATATTGACGCGCTGCCATGGCGTCATTTGGGTGGAGCAAGTGAACGTGGAAGTTACATTTTCAGGAAACTGAAGGATAGCAGTGGCAAAACGATCGGTATTAAAGTCTGGATCGTATTCAACTGCACCGACAACGCGAAGTGGTTCAGTACCGCAGATAAATCGCAACAAAGAGATGTTGTAGCACCCAATATCCATGAGCCCACCGCCGCCCATATCTGCGTTGTTGCGAATTTTCTGGGCGTCATCGTTAAAATACGAAAAGTGCGATTGGATTGAGCACAGTCGCCCAATGCTTCCATCAGCGACTCGAGATCGCGCGTACTGCCATTGAGGATGATGGCGATACATGAACGCCTCCATCAGTTTGAGATTCGGATGCGTTTTACCAGCATCCACCAGCTGCTGGCCCTCAGTGGAGGTTAACCCAATTGGTTTTTCACACAGCACGTGTTTGCAGAAGGTTTTTTCACCAACGCCGAGCCAATATCATCCGACTAAGCCCATTGGAGCCAAAAAAGAAAGTACGTAGCAACATCGAGCTACGAATAAATGAAAAACGATTCTAAGTAACGTTCTGAGGCTACCCGAGATAATTCCTGAGTTCATCCGCCAAAGAATCGAAATGCTGTTTCAGTTCAGCGAACACCTCTTCACCATCTTCAAGTTGATCGTCGGCTCCCATCTGCTCGATCTTTGAAGCGTATTCGAACGGTTTTTCTGTGTTAAGGAACAGGACGGAACCTTTGACTTTATGAGCTACTTTCTTCACCATATCCCCGTCACCAGCAGTGACCCCTTCGCTAAGTCGCTGTAGAAGACCAGGCAGTTCATCCAAGAAAATGGAAACCAACTCACGCAACAAACCGGCGTCATTGCCCGTCGCTTTGGCCGCCAGTTCCCAATCGACATGCCCATCGCTTGGCGGCACACTTGTCTCGAGTTCGATCGAATCTTCTTCCGGTTCTTCCGATGCATCCCCTGGAATTGATTCAACTGAGGCTAATTTGTCCTCAGTCTTCATTTGAGGTGGTGCATTTTCTTCGGGTTCAACCAACGATTTGATCTTAGCCGTAAAATCTTTGATTCGAATTGGCTTGGAAAGATAATCATCCATGCCGGATTCAAGGCAGAGCTCTCTGTCACCTTTCATCGCATGTGCGGTCATCGCAACGATCAATAGATGCCCGCCCTCATCTTCCTCACGGGCGCGAATGGCGCGAGTTGCATCCAACCCGTCCATGATCGGCATTTGAACATCCATTAACACTAGATCGTAAGTGCCATTAGCAGCCATCGTGACGGCTTCTTTACCATTGTCGGCGACGTCGACATGATGCCCCTGTTTCTCAAGCAAGTTCACCGCCAACGTCTGATTCACCTTGTTATCCTCGGCCAGCAACACATTGAGTTTTCTGCTAATGGAAACTACCGGGGATACATTCGCCCTCTTTTGCCGCACGATTGAATGAGTGGAATCCAGGCCCATCACGTCGATAATACTGTTGAACAATTCAGATTGCGTCACCGGTTTCATAATGCAACTGGCAATTTTAAGACGCTCACGGTCCTCCACATCGCCCACGCGCGTTGCTGAGGTCAGCATGATGATGGGGATATCTCGAATCGCTTCTTCGGCGTTTCGAATTTGTTCAGCCATCATGAAACCATCGGTGCCTGGCATCTGGACGTCCGAAAGAATCAGCTGAAATGGCGTACCTTTATCAAATTGCTCTCGTAACATCGCCATCGCCGGTTCAGGTCCCGAACAGGTCGCCGGGAGCATCCCCCAACTATGCAGCATTTCTTTCAATATCAAACGATTGGTCTCGTTATCATCGACCACCAATACACGCGTACCGCCGACAATGACGGGCATTCGTTTCAATTCAGCTTCGTCACCAATGCTGATGTCTACGGAGAAGAAAAATTCGCTGCCTTCGCCAAGGGTACTTTTGACGCCAATCTTACCGTCCATCATTTCGACAAGTCTCGAGGAGATGGTCAGTCCCAACCCGGTTCCACCATACCGCCGCGTTGTTGAAGTATCCGCCTGTTGAAATTCTTCGAAGACCTTCGCACAGGCCTCCTCGGACATCCCTATACCCGTATCGCAAACCTTCACCAGTAAAGTGACGTTGTCCTCGGTGCGTTGGCTGACACCAATATCAACCAGGACTTCACCTTCCTGGGTAAATTTGATTGCGTTGCCCACCAAGTTCACGATCACCTGCCGAAGTCTACCCACATCGCCGAAGAGGGCTTCGGGAACTTCGTTTCGGACGCGGAAGGCAAGTTCGAGCTGTTTGTCGTGGGCTCGGGTGGCAAGCGTTTTCATTGTACCGCCGATGGAATGGCGAAGGCCAAAATCGACTGGATCAAGTTCGAGTTTTCCGGCTTCGATCTTCGAGAAATCTAAAATATCGTTGATCACATTGAGCAACGCTTCACCGGAGCCTTGAATCATCTGCAGGTAATCAAATTGATGTCGCTGCAATTTCGAATCTAATAGAAGCTCGGTCATTCCGATGATGGCGTTCATGGGCGTACGAATCTCATGACTCATGTTGGCCAAGAAATCACTTTTAGCGCGGTTTGCATCGTCGGCGGCATCTTTCGCAGCGGACAACTGCTGCTTTGTTTGGATGGACTTTGTGATGTCGCGAGCGATGCCGACGAGTCCTGTGACTTCGCCGTTGTCATCAAATAAAGGCACCTTACTGGTCAGATACCACAGCTCATTGCCATCGGCATCATATGATTTCTCTTCCTTATCGTTGAGTGGTCGTCCCTCCCGCATGGCCAGCTGATCATCTGCGACGTAATTGGAAGCCAATTCTGGGGGCCAGAAATCAAAATCGGTTTTACCGATCAAGTCGTCGATAGAGCCAACCTCTAAGGTATTGAGGAGCGCTTTATTTCCGTTGATAAAGCGGCCATGTCGGTCTTTAAGAAAAATTAAGTCTGGCACGTTATCGATAATCGTCTTCAGTCGGTCACGTTCCCGACTAAGTAGTGCCTCGGCCCGCCTTTGTTCGGTGATGCAACGAGAGATTCCAAAGCTGCCCACGAGTTTACCTTGCAAATCCTTCAGCGGCAGTTTCGTCGTCGCTACCCACTTGTCACTTCCGTCGGCCTCAACTTCAAATTCCACTTTTTCGACAATGTCAATTTTACCTTCGAAGAGCGCAAGTTCATCCTTCATACGATCGCCGACCTCTGTCAAAAAGTCGGCATCGGATAGGCCTAACATCTCATCAGGGGATGCCAGATCATATTTTGCTGCCATAGACTGGCTGACACGGAGGAACCTGCTTTGCCCGTCCTTAAAATAAACGTAGTGTGGAATCGCATCCAAGAGCGCTTTAAGTAGATAGCGTTCGCGATCGCCAGCCTGTTCCAAATGCTTATTTTCAGATATGTCGTGATAGACGACTTGGTAACCGGTCGCTTGTCCAGCGCTATTGAGAACTGGGAAGGTGAACGTTTCAATGTAAGCGGTAGTATTTCCCGGGTGTAGATGTTTTTCGGTCGTCCGAAAGAGCTCGCGTTGATTGATTACCTTCTGATCCTTTTGCGTAATCCGCTTCGCAACATCTGCCGGGAATAAATCGAAGCTCGTTTTGCCGATCAGATCCTCAAGTTTCCTTTGAGCGGTTTCGCAATACTGTTTATTTGCGAAAATGATCTTGCCTTCTTTATCTTTGCAAACCACGCTCATCGGAATAGCCTCAGCCAGCGAATGATACGCGGATTCGGCGTTTTTCAATCGGCGGCTTTCAACCTCGCGCTGGGTGACATCGGTTGCGACACCGCCAATTCGAGCTTGGCCGCCGGGCAGCACTGAGACTCGGTCTTCAATCCACTTTTGCTTACCGTCGGGCTGCACGATTCGATAAATTAAGTCGACCGAAGCGTCTTGGTCGAGGTTGCCCAGCTGATGATTGAGTTGAGCAAGGTCTTCTCCAAGCACGATTTCGGATCGCCAATTTGTTTTGTTTGAAAGTTCTTGCGGATCCCAACCGAAAACTCTTTGAGCGGACGGGCTTAGGTAGAGCAGCTTGCCAGAATGCAGATCGGCCACCCAGTAAACGCTGCGAGAGCCTTCGACAAGCGAAACTAGATGCTGAATCTCGTTTTTTTGGCTATCTTCGTCCGGCATTGCATTGTTCTTACTCATTTTGGTTGACTCCACTTATCCGACGATCATTTTTCGGCAATCATAAGTTATTCTATTGGTTTCGCGTTGGCGAAGCAAAACAATTCGGTCTGATTCCTCAACTCATCTCTATCGATCCCTCGCAAACGCAATGGCCAATACCATTTTTGAAGGCTTACGTTTTCTGATTGGAGTGTTTGTCGGACTTACATTGGGGATGACCGGGGGCGGTGGTTCACTGCTACTACCTACGTTCACGTATCTTTTTGGAATTCCGATACAACTAGCTACCGGATACACGTTGATACTAACCGGTGCCACCGCGGTGATAGGCGTCGTGCCCCGCATCCGAAAAAAAGAAGTCGACTACGCCACGGCGATCACACTGGCAGTGCCGGTATTGGTTGGGACATTGCTGGTCAGGGGTTGGTTGTTTGAGATGGTGCCAGCGATTCTTTTTGAGGCTGGCGGCTATCAACTGAGCAAACGCACGTTTGTGATGATAATTTTTGCCAGCGTCGTATTGTTGTCGTGGGCGACGATGATCGGATTGATAGGCAGCGATCTCAAACCGAATCCGCGTTTACGAACTGAACGGCCCTTACGGTACTTTGCGATCCTATTGATTTGCGGGCTGGCGATTGGAATTCTCTCCGCGTTCGTGGGAGCAGGCGGCGGCGTGATGCTGGTACCGCTGATGGTAATCGTGATGGGACTGGAGATGCGTACGGTAGTGGGCACCACGTTGTTGATCGTCGCGATCAAATCGACCATCGGTTTCGCGGGTGATTTGTGGACGCAGGGAGCAGCGATTAACGTTCTGTTTTTGGCACAATTTTTCGCCGCGATGTTTATGGGAGTGTTGCTGGGTTCGGCCGTAGCAAATCGAATTTCTCCAAACGCCCTCAAGATTGGGTTTGCATGGTTTCTCTTGTTCATCGCGCTGTTTGTGATTGTTAAAGAGGCGCTGCTTTAGTTTGGCTAAAGCCAACGGCTTTGACTTCATGGATTTTGACTGGAACAGGGATATGGCTTTTAATCGTCATTTTTCTATTTGCTTTTTTTAACAGATCTCCAACCGACAAAATTTGGCTAAATAAGGAAGATGAAGATACTGGCAGCTAGTTTTTGCTGCTGCAGCAATTTCATCTGAAACTGATGAGGGGCTTCTCACGACTGAGAAGCCCTTTTTTCGATTACCTACAAAGGGTGAATTGGCAGGCTGAAAACCTGCCCCACGTAGAGCAGGTTTTTAACCTTCTGTAGGCGCACATCTTCAAAAAACCTATGCCGATCCAAGAATTCCCCGGTTCCGTGGTTGGGGATTGGGGGATGATCTTCTATAAAGTGGGACGCAGAATATGCCCTTGTTTTGGCCAAATCAGCTGGCCGACCGCACTTATAGAATCAGACTCAAATGACAACGCCCCCCGATCCACAAGACATTCCCAGCCGCTTTGATTTCGAAACGGCACAAGACAAAATCTATGAGTCTTGGCAGTCCGGTGGCTGGTTCCATGCCGAACCCGACCCCAAGAAAAAACCCTATACGATTGTCATCCCGCCTCCCAATGTCACTGGGGCGTTGCACTTGGGCCACGCGCTCAACAACACGTTGCAAGACGTGATGATCCGCATGAAACGAATGCAGGGTTTCAATGCACTGTGGATGCCGGGCACCGATCACGCCGGCATCGCCACGCAAGCGCGTGTTGAAAAACGCATTAAGGATCTCGAAGGCAAGTCGCGTCACGACTTGGGGCGCGAGGAACTGGTCAACCGCATCTGGCAATGGAAGCAACAATACGAAAAACGCATCCTCGGACAGCTCAAACAGATGGGTTGCAGTTGCGATTGGGACCGGACTCGTTTCACGCTGGATGACACCTGTGCGCGAGCGGTGCGGAAAACGTTCTTTGATTTGTTTCAGAAATCTCTTATCTATCGCGGCAAACGATTGGTGAACTGGGACACGCATCTGGGAACGACCGTCAGCGACGATGAGGTTGAGAACAAATCGGTCAACGGTCACTTCTGGCATTTCATGTATCCTGTAATCGATCCCAAACCGGGCGAACCCCATCACGTCACTGTTGCCACCACTCGGCCCGAAACGATGCTGGGCGATACTGCAGTTGCTGTGCATCCCGATCCGGCTGCGGCGCTGTCAAAAGTTGAATCCGAGTTGAAGGCAAAGTTTAAAAAAGCGTCCGCCGCTGAGAAACCGGCGATCGATGCACAAATCGAAGCACTGTCTGATCGCCGCAAGGAAATGTTAGCGCCCTTAGAGCTACTACGCGACATGGCTAACGACGGTCGGATGCTGAAACTACCTTTAGCCGATCGTGAGATTCCGTTGGTGACCGATGTATGGGCGAAGCCGGAACTCGGTTCGGGTTGCGTTAAAATCACACCGGCTCACGACCCCAATGACTACGAAGTCGGCAAAAGAGCAGGGCTGCCGATGATTAACATCATGAACGCTAACGGGACGCTCAATGCGGAAACCGGCAGCTACCAAGGTTTGTATATGAAGCAGGCCCGCACGAAAGTCGTTGATGACTTAGAAGCGTTGGGGCTGTTAAAGGAAATCGAAGACCGCGCCATCGAGATGCCGATGTCCGATCGCAGTGGGACGCCGATCGAACCTTACTTAACCGACCAATGGTTCGTGAAAATGGACACCCTCGCGCAGTCGGCAATGGACGTCGTTGAATCAGGTGAGGTCAAGATTACGCCTGATCGGTACACCAAAGGTTATCTGTCTTGGCTGGGCGAGAAACGCGATTGGCCAATTTCACGGCAGCTGTGGTGGGGCCATCAAATTCCCGTTTGGTCAAAAGCGTGCTCTGATCAAGACGCTGTCGACAAGCTGATCGCGCAGATCAAAGCACTTAAGTCGTTCGACGAACAGCTGGCGTCGATTCAAACGGAGCCTTCCTCGGAAACCGATCCGGAAAAACGGGCTCAGTTGGGTCTGCCTGATTTCACGCTGCACGTTTGCGTAGAAGACGCTTCGGAGACCTTAGAGAACGAACTTGAATCCGTCGGCATGGTGCGAGAGGAAGACGTTTTAGATACTTGGTTCAGCTCTGCACTGTGGCCGCATTCAACGTTGGGATGGCCCGAGAAAACAGACGAACTTGACTACTTTTATCCAACAGCCGCGCTGATCACCAGCCGCGACATTATCACACTGTGGGTGGCGAGGATGGTGATCATGGGACTGAACAACTTGGATAAAGTTCCTTTCACTTCCGTTTTCATTCACCCAAAAATCTTGGACGGTAACGGCGAGACGATGTCGAAATCGAAGGGAAATGGCATCGACCCCTTGGATGTTATCGATAAGTTTGGCGCGGATGCGCTCCGATTTGGAATGGCGAATCTAACCACCGAAACACAGGACGTGCGGATGCCGGTGCAATTCGAATGCCCTGTCGAATCTTGCCAAGCCAGCATCCCTCAAACGGTAAAGAATCGTGTGTTGCCGGTAGTGGAGTGCCCGAAGTGCAAGAACAAGTTTCACACGCAGTGGGCCGAAGATGAAGCCGATCTTAAATTGCCGCGCGGTCCTGTGATCAGTGAACGTTTCGAAGTCGCGCGAAACTTCATGAATAAGCTCTGGAATGCATCGCGATTTGCGATGCTGAATTTGGAAGGCTATGAAGGCGCTCCGATCGAGGAATCTAATCTGAGGGTAGAGGACCGCTGGATTCTTAGCCGGTTGTACACCGTTTCCCAGAACGTCACTGACGCGCTGGAAGGTTATCGCTATGCCGAAGCAACGCGTGAGCTTTATAACTTCGCTTGGGATAATTTTTGCAGTTTCTTTGTCGAGATCCTCAAAGATCGACTAGCCGACGATGTCCGCCGGCCTCATGCTCAGCGCATCCTCGTATTTGCATTGGACCAGTTGTTGAGAATGTTGCACCCGGTCACGCCGTTTGTTACCGAAGCCATCTGGGAGCAATTAAATCGCTTCGCGCATGGACGTGGATTAGAAACCGTCACCGAGGC
>ENA-ORXT01001638-ORXT01001638.1-marine-metagenome-genome-assembly--contig:-NODE-1638-length-29238-cov-4.745859_pt1 | contig 29238 bp, 17 predicted proteins | sample MGYA00237868_ERZ511482 | MGnify/ENA metagenome assembly ERZ511482 | reverse complement strand
TTTTCAAAACCTTCCGCCGCACCCGCGTCCCCGCCCCTCTGGATACGGACCCGTGGGAAATTCCCGACACCAGTGGCAACCCGACGGCCCGGCTGCGGCTGCTGCCCGCCGGTATTCAGCTGACGCCGGAAGGCAGCCGGCTGCTGATCGACGTGGAACTGACCGGCATCGACACCGCCTTTCTCGGTTTCCACGGCCTCACTTTCAGCGCGGGCGTTACGGCGAACCAGCTGAAAAATCACGTTGCGGGTGGCCTGGAGCAGAGCGACAATATCATCGGACTTTTCTCGTCCTTCGCCGGCAACCGCCTGGCGAGCCACGTGGAAGTCGACAGCACCACCAACACGCTGCGTTTCACCATCACGGACCTGGGCCGCAATCGTCGTAACGTCGACGGCGTCCTCAAGCGCCTGTCGCTGCCCCTGAGCGACGCGTCCGCCAGATCCGTTGCCTTTGCGGTCGATAGTCTCGTGCTGTACGACAAGGCGATGACCACCCACCGCGTCGCCGTAGCGGCGGCGAGTATGGAAGAGGCCGATTGCGCCTTCACCGTCAACCCCGTTTGCGGTACTGACGGCGTTACTTATCTCAATCCCTGCTTCGCCGAGGCGGCGGGCATCACCTTTTACACGGCCGGCGCCTGCTGGTCGCCCGGCCTCACGGTGGCCGGTATGGACCAGTTCCCCGATTGCCCGTCTTACTACGAGCCCGTTTGCGGCTTCAACGGCGTAACTTACGGTAATGCCTGTATGGCCGAAGCCGCGGGCGTGACCGACTACTTCAGCGGGGTTTGCACCATGGGCGACCTGAGTTGCTATGACCCGAGCCTGATCGTGGTCAGCTCCGGCACCTCGCTCAATCAGGTGACCGGCGTCATCAGCCTCACCTGTACCGGTAACGCCGGGCCCGTTTGCGGCTGCGACGGCCAACAGTACGCCAGTGCCTGTCTGGCCGAAGCCTCCGGCGTGCGGAGCTATACGACGGGCGGCTGCGACGACGATTGCATCGACCCGACCCAGATCACGAATACCGACGACTGCGGCACGGCCCAGTCCTTCGTCTGCGGTTGTAACGGAGAAACTTACATCAACGAATGCTACGCCGACGCGGCGGGCGTGCGGAACTACACGGCCGGGCCCTGTAACGGTACTTCCAGCTGGTGTGATGAGGCGATCGTCATCGAATGCGGCGATTACCTGCCAAACGAAACAACCATCGGCGCGGGCAACCAGCTCACGAGCTACCCCGGCGCGACGGGCGTACCGATGGTCGGCCCCGACCGCGTGTACGTTTTCGAGAAAACCTCCGCGGGTGACCTGCAGGTGGGGCTCGAAATCATGACGCCCGGTCTTAATATGGATCTCTTCCTGCTAACGGGCGACTGCGGCAACTACACCGTAGTGGGTAAGAGTACCACTTCTAATACGTCTACAAACAACGAAGGCATCGTGCTCAACGACGCGCCCAACGGCACCTACTACATCGTCGTCGACCAGGCGGCGGCGGGCGTCGGCGGCGACTACCGCCTGGAGTTGAGCTGCGGTTACCTCGACTGTAGCCAGAGCGTTCCGCTGGGCTGTGGCGTTACCTTCAACGGTACCAACGCCGGTGGCGCGGACGACGTCAGTACGTACACCTGCGGCTCCCAACTCAACGTTGAAAATAACGGCCCGGAGATCGTGCACAGTTTCACGACGACGGAAGCCGGACGGGTAACCATCGACCTGACCGGCCTCGACGCAAATCTTGAACTCTTCCTGCTCAGCGAGTGCAGCCGGCGCAGCGGTTTGCAGTACAGCCAGAACCCCGGCTCGGCCAACGAGCGGATCGTGCGCAACCTCCCCGCCGGCACCTACTACGTGGTGGTGGACGGCTACAACGGCGCGATTTCCGATTACAGCCTGACGGTGGATTGCGCTTCCAGTTGCAACCTGTCAGTCGACATTCTGAGCCGGACGGGTACGGCCTGCGGGCAGACCGGTGGCGGTATAACGCTACGGGTGGCCGGCGGCAGCCCTAACTTTACGGCGCACTACGTCGGTCCGGTTTGCCGTCAGGCGATCAGCACCAACGGCCTGTTTAACTTTACGCACCTGCCGCCCGGCGTATACCACACGACGGTGGAAGACGCGAGCGGTTGCCGCATCACTTTCCCCTTCACCATCAGCGCGGGCGCGGGCAGCCTGACCGGCCACTTTACGCCTACCGACGCGGGTTGCGGAGAAGAGGGGCGCATCGATGTCCGACTGAACGGTTCCGGCACGGCACCCTACACGGTCTATTTATCGGGCGATTTAACGCGTACGTTTACCACCAATTCAAGTAACTTCGTTATTACGCCGCTGGCGGCCGGCCATTACACCGTTTCGGTAGTTGACGCGGGCGGCTGCGGTATTGCCGACAACGTCACGATTGCGGATACGCCCGGTAACCTGACGGTTGAGATTCGGGGCGAGGCCGCGGGATGCGACGGTAGTTTGGGGGAGATCGTCGTTCGCGCGCCGGACGGGACCTTGCCTTACCGCATCACCTTGTCCGGTCCCGTCAGCGGAGGGCAGACGGTCAACGGTTACAACTTCCGCGTGCGTAGTCTGCTCGCCGGGCAATACGTCTTTTCCCTGACCGACGCCTTCGGTTGCACCTTCACGCAGGAGCTCACCATCACGGCCGGTGAACTGGAGGTTGACGTGTCGGCCACCGCGGCTAACTGCGGCGTTCCCGGCGCGGCGCGCATTAACATCAGCACCGGTCTGGCGCCTTACACCATCAATTACGACGGCCCGGTTTCCGGTACGGTGAATACCTCCGAGGCCGTAACGGTGCTCAATGATCTGCCCGCCGGCACCTACACCTTCTCGGTCTGGAGCGCCGACGGCTGTGACCAGTCCGAAACCATCTTCGTGGAAGACAACGGCGGTGACCTCGATCTGACGGTGACCCAAACCGCGGCGGCTTGCGACGGTAACGACTCCGAAGTTCAGTTGGTCATCAACGGCGGTAACCCTAATTACACGGTCAACTACACGGGGCCGGTAACCGGCACGACGACGATCGGTGGAACCGGCGTCGGTCTGCTCGATCTGCCACCCGGCGCGTACACCATTACGGTGTCCGACTTCGGCGGCTGTTCCACTACGCGCGAGATCACCATAAACGGTGGTCTGAGCGTGGGCAGCCAGAGTAGCTTCCTCTACGGCTCCGGCTGCGGCCAGCTCAACAACATCCGTACCTTCATGGGCGGCGGTGAATTCCCGCTGAGCGTAGTGTTTACCTCGGTCGGCTGCCCCGAGCAGAACCGGACCTTCTCCTCTTTCGATAACATCTTCGACGTCGAAGGGCTGCCGAACTGTACCTATACCATCTCCGTGACCGACGCTAACGGTTGTACCAGCGCGCAGACGCTTGCGGTAAACGTCGAACCCAACGCCGACTTTCTGGTCCTGACGGCCCTCGACGGTGCCTGCGGCGGCTCCGGCGCGATCGACGTCGAGATCACGGCGGGCGAACACCCTTACTTCGTTTCCTGGACCGGCCCCTCCGAGGGGACGACCAACATCGTAGGCAGCGAATTCCGCGTCCGGGATCTGCCCGCCGGCACGTACGTCTTCAACCTGACCAACCGCGACGGTTGTGAGGCGACCCAGGCCATTACCCTGCTTAACGACGGTACGCTCGATGTGGTTTCCAGCGTGGTGCCTAACGATTGCGGCGCGCCCGACCAGATATGGAATGACATCGAAGGCGGCTTCGGCCCCTACGGCGTAGAGGTGACCCGCCTGTGCGACGGCGTTGAAGTCGACGTGGAAATGAGCGGCGGTGCCGGTTTCGAGATTCTCGACCTAATCCCCTGCGATTACAAGATCTCGGTTACCGACGCCAACGGTTGCATGACGATGCGCACCGTAACGGTAGAACCTTACCAGCTCTTCAACCCCATCGTTACCGACGCCCGTTGCGGCCAGGACGGCAGCATCATGGTGATGGTAATGAACGAAGCGGCCACGGGCCCCTATACCGTCGTCTTCACCGGCCCGGTCGGCGGTAACCGCAGCTCATCCACCGGCCAGATCGAACTGACCGGTCTTCCCGGGGGCAACTACGCTATAACGGTCACCGACGCTAACGGCTGTACGGAAACCGAATTGGCCTCCATCGACGATATTATGACCGACCTCGAGCTGCAAACCGCGCTGATCGCTAATGACTGCGGGCAGTATAATCAGTTGTGGAACGACATCAACGGCGGCGTTGCGCCCTACACCGTGACCGTCACCCGCAAGTGTGACAACACGGTCGATGATAGTTTTATCGTCACGGGCACCGGCTTCGAGCTGAGCGACCTCGACGAGTGCTGCTACGAAATCGAGATCACCGATGCCGAGGGCTGCACGGTAATCACCGAATCTTGCGTGGAAGACGAAGACCCCGACCTCTTCACGCCCACGCCCGTTCCCGGCCCCTGTGGTCAGGCCGGCCGCATTGATCTCTCCTTTACCCGCGGCCAATCGCCCTACCAGGTAACTTACACCGGCCCGCAATCCGGCGACAATGCCGTCAACGGCAACACGCTTTCCGTCAATGACGCGCCACCCGGGAACTACACCTTCGTAGTCACCGATGCCAACGGTTGTACGGAAACCGAGACGGTAACGCTGGGCGCGACGACCAATGACCTGGTGCTCAGTGCCGCGCTGATCTTTAACGACTGCGGCCAGTACAACCAGGTTTGGATCGACATCTTCAACGGCACCGGCCCGTTCAGCGTCGAGGTCATCCGTCTGTGTGACAACACGACGATGACGGAGTTCATCTCCGGCGATGTCGGCTTCGAGCTCACTGACCTGGAGCCCTGCGACTATAGAATCGTTGTCACCGATGCCGCCGGCTGTATGAAATCGGACGTGATCACCGTCGAGCCCGCCCCGGTCAACCTCTTCGACCTCGTTACGGCTTCCGGCGAGTGTAACGACCTCAGTTTCTTCGACCTTGACATCACCGGTGGCCGCGCGCCTTACACCATCGTCTACGACGGGCCGGTCAGCGACAGCATCGTGACCGAAAACACCCGCCTGACGCGGGATGACCTGCCGAGCGGCGATTACATCTTCTTCGTCAGCGACAGCATCGGCTGTCGGGAAACCGCCCAGTTCTCCATCCGGAACACGACGACCGACCTAGAACTCGTGACCTCGCTGATTTTCAACGACTGCGGTCAGTTGAACCAGCTTTGGAATGACATCAACGGCGGCATCGGCCCGTTTGACGTGGTTGTCAAGCGCATGTGTGATAACGCCGTTGATACGACTTTCAGAACCGCCTTGCGCGAGTTTGAACTCATCGGCCGCGACCGCTGCGATTACGAGATCACGGTAACCGACGCGACCGGATGCACCGACATGGAGATGACGCCGATCGGCAGCACTACCGCGAACCTGTTCGACGTTACGGTGAACAACAGTTGCGACAGCAGCGGCTTTCATCTCGACTTTATCGCCGGCACCGGGCCTTATACCATAGTGGTGGCCGGGCCGATGACAGCGGTTATTCGCGACGTCACGGAGCCGCTCTACGTGGCCGCGCCTCCGGGTGATTACTCCGTCCGTACGCTGAGTGCCGAAGGCTGTTCCGAAATGAACTTCACCAGCATTGAAGGCGGTGGCGAAGGGGAACTGGCGGAGATCAGTTTTACCGCTACGCACAACGACCTGACGATCGGCTTCACGAACGGCTCCAGCCCCGGTGATTACGCGTGGGACTTCGGCGACGGTTCGGCCGCTTCAACGGCGGAAAACCCGACGCACACCTACGGCGCGGCGGGGAGCTACGTGGTTTGCCTTTCCGTAACCAACGCCTGTGGTGCGAACCAGGCTTGCCAAACGGTAGAGGTCGTGGCGACGACGACCGCCCAAATCGTCATCGGCGGCACCCGCAGTTTCGCGGGTAACTCGGTTCGCATTCCGGTATCCCTCCAGGGGGTGACGAACGTGGCGACCATCGCGGGTACCTTCACGCTCGCCGACCAGGGCCTGGCGACGATCACCCACGTAAGCGCCGGAGCCATCGAGCCGCAGTTCAATACCGCCGACAACAGCTTCTCCTTCGTAGCCAGTGGTAACGACGGGGTTGACCTGCCCGACGCCAGCGTCAACGTGCTCTTCTTCCTCCACCTCCAACTGGGAGCCGACCTGGGTACTTCCGACATCGACATGATCGCCCAGCCGCTGGAGCTCGAACTGAGCTCGGTGACCGACGGCGTGCCGCTGCTCGTCCCGGTAAGCTACCTGTCCGGCTTTGTGGAAATTGCCGAAAACCTGCTGGGGCACATCAGCTCCCGCGCCGTCGATATGGACGGCGAAGCGGTAGCGGCGACAATTTTCCAACTCTCCGAACCCGATCAAACCTACGTGGTCGATCTGCCGGGCACGGCCGACGGTGGCGCCTCCACGCTCTCCGCGCTTAACGTGGGCAGCATGTACTACGTCGAACCCGTCAAAACGACGGATTACCGCAACGGCCTTTCGAGCTTCGAGATCTTCCTGGCGCAGCGTTACTTGCTGGGTTATGACGTACCGCAGGTCACCAATCCGATGCAAGTCGTGGCGATGGATATGAACTGTAGCCAGAATCTTTCCACGCTCGATCTTTTCCTGATGCAGCGACTGCTGATCGGTGATAACCTGAACGAGATTCCCGGTTGCAACAGCTGGACTTTCGTACCCGACAGTCACGTCTTCCCGACCGACTGGCGGGAAACGAGCGTCTTCCCCGCGCCGCGCCGCGCGGAAATCATGCTCGCCAACGACACGATGGTGATGTTCAACGCCGTCAAGACCGGCGACGTGCTGATGAGTGCCGACCCCGGCCGTACCTACCGCGAAATGCCGTTTGCGGTAGCGTTACCCGAAACTTTCGTCGACGGCCGCACCTACACGCTGCAAGTAACCACGGCGGAAGCGACCGACCTGGTGGCTTTCCAGGGACAACTGACCCTGGGAGACGGACTCGAACTGGTCGCCGCCACGACGCCGGAACTTCACGACGCGAAACTCGTCACCGGTCGCTCCAACCTTCGCCTGAGCTGGTTCAGTACGAGTGGGGATAGTTGGGCGCTCAACGCGGGTGCAAAGGTGGTGGACATTACCGTCCGGGCCACCCGAAACCTTGTTGCCGACGCCGACCTGATCACTTTCACCGACGGCCGTACGATGGCCGCCGAAGCGCACGACGCCGACCACCTGCGCTACCGCCCCGTAGTGCAAACCACGATCGGCACGACCGGCGTGACCGCCTTCCGCCTCCACGGCGCGGCACCTAACCCGGCCGTTGATTACTTCGACGTTCGCTTCGACCTGCCCCGCCGGGAGCAGGTGGAACTGCAGCTTTTCGACGCGCTCGGCCGCAAGGTCATCGGCCGTAGCCAACTGATGGAGGCGGGCACCCAGCGTTTTCAGTTGGATACGCGGGCCTTGCCGGACGGTGCTTACCACTACCAGCTGCGCGCCGGTGGTGACGTGGGGACCGGGAAAGTGGTGGTGCGTCGGTAACTTTGTACCGCTACGATCACAGTCCTGACTATGGTTGAGGAGCTTTGCTCCGAACGCAAGACATGCTCGCTCGTCTTGCGTTCGGAGCAAAGCTCCTCAACCATTTTATTAAAAGGCCGGCTTAACTCAAACCCTCTTCCTCTCATGTACGAGCGCCTTAAGGCCATCGCCAAAAAGGCTATCCCGCCCAAACTGCTCCACCGCTACGAAGCGGAGTTGCGCGGCGTTAACGCTTTGCTCTACGTCGGGAATAAAGTGCGCTGCAACTGCTGCGGCGGCTCGTTTGCCAAGTGGATTACACTGACGAACGGTGATCGCCTCTGCCCGAAATGCGGCAGCTTGCCCCGCACCCGGCGGCTGTACGACACGCTGCTGCACGGCTACCTCGGCAAAGACGTTCGGGTGCTGCACTTCAGCCCTTCGGTCACGCTGCGGCGGCGGTTGAGCCAGACCGTCGGTTTGCTCTACGATAGCACGGATTACGCCGGGGAATTTCAGGCCAGGTACCAGTTCGATATCCTTGACATCGCTATGCCGCCGGATACCTACGACCTGGTCATCTGTTATCATGTACTGGAGCACATCACCGACGACCGGCGGGCGATGGCGGAATTGTATCGCGTGCTGAAACCCGGCGGCCGGGCGCTGATCCAGACGCCCTTTCAGGACGGCGCGATCTACGAAGACGATACCATCATTACACCGGAAGCGCGTCTGGCCGCTTTCGGGCAGACGGACCACGTGCGGGTGTATTCCGTAGCGGGGCTGGCGGGGCGGCTGCGCGATGCCGGTTTTGGCGTAGAGGTCAAACGGTTTGGCGACGATGAAGTAGCGGGACTGCGGGGAGGAGAAGTTGTGCTGGCGTGTCGGAAGCCGTGGTAGGCAGCCTGGTATCGGGAGATTCTAATACCGGGCATGAAACTGTTTTTCAGGTAAACCAGACCACAAACTCCCGTTCTAGTTCCGCAAGGTTTTTTAGAACAACAGACTATTCCTGATAGCCGACCAGCTCCTCCAGCGAGATGCGGCCTTCATAAATGGCTTTGCCGACGATGACGCCGAAGCAGTCGAGCGCGGCCATGGCGTCGAGGTCGGTAGTATCGGCGACGCCGCCGCTGGCGATGAGGTGAACGTCGGGTTGCTCCCGACGGATGCGGGCGTAGAGTTCCCGGGCCGTGCCTTGCAGCAGGCCGTCTTTGCTCACGTCAGTACAAATGGTATAGCGCACGCCTTTCGCCACGTAATCCTCCAGGAACTCGAAGAGCTCCCGGTCGCTGGCTTCTTCCCAACCGGAGACGGCGATCTTGGTGCCCCGCACGTCGGTACCGAGGATGATCTTCTCCGCGCCGAAGCGTTCCAGCCAGCCGAGAAATACCTCCGGCCGCTTGACGGCGATGGTGCCGCCGGTTACCTGGGTCGCGCCCGCCTCGAAGGCGATGCGCAGGTCTTCGTCGGATTTCATGCCGCCGCCCCAATCCACGTGGAGGCTGGTACCGCCGGCGATCTTCTCCAGCACCTTATGGTTGACGATGCCGCCACCCCGCGCCCCGTCGAGGTCAACGACGTGCAGCCGCTTCAGCCCGGCCGCCTCGAATTCGCGGGCCACGGCGAGCGGGTCTTCGTTGTAGATCGTCTTGCGGTCGTAGTCGCCTTGCGTGAGGCGGACGCACTTTCCGTCGATGAGGTCAATAGCGGGAATGATGTGCAAGGGGCGGAGTATTTTAATTAAGCCGCGAAGGTAGGGTCCGGGGAGTCGTGCGGCAGCTAATCGCCCATCAAATATTGCCGGCCGCATATCGCATATCCGTCGCGCCTGCCACGTGCGGCAGCTAAATCGAGAATCGAAAATCCAAAATCGAGATTCGAGAATCAATCACCCCATCCACCCCAGCAGTGCCTTCACCAGCTCTTCCTTTTTCACCTCAGCTGGTGGTCCTACCTTGGTTTTTGATGGTTTTTGCTTCGTACCCGCGTCCGCGCCCGAACCCGGAGCTTCGGGAGCAGGCGTTTCTTCCTCTTGCCGGGCCAGCGAAAGCAGCCGCCGCCGGTCGAAGGTGCTGAAGTCGGCAAACGTGCGGCGCAAAAGCGGCAGGCTTTGCTTGAAATCCTCCCACGCCAGCCCGGCCACCCAGTCGTTGACCAGCCCCCACAGCGGCGGGTAATGGAATAGGAGTTGTCCGCTGCCGTGCAGAAAACCACTTAGCCAGCCGGCCACCGCGTGCGCCCCGTTGGCCGTCGAAAGGGCGCGGGAAAAGGCGTTGGCCGCCGCCGCGTCGTCCAGTAATTCGTAGTCGTAGAGCAAGCGAACGGCGTGGCCTTGGACCAGCGGATGCACGCCGCCGGCCACCGAGGTGCGCCGCAAACCGCCCGTCCAAATGTCCGTATGCCGCTCATTATCGAGCTGCGCCAAAGCGTAGTTAGCCGCCGCGAGATGCTGCAACAATTCTTCCCCCTGTTCGTCGTCGATGTTGGTTGCCGCGGCGGGCAAGCCGGCGGACAGACGCGGCAGTAATTCGTCAATCACCAGCAGCAAAGCCGTCGTGTCGGTCTTGCGCGTATCGCCGTAACGGGAAGTCTGCACGAGTGTGGGCAAGGCGGCGAGCAGGGAAGCCACGTCGGTCGTCTCCGCCGCGCGATGGCGGAGCAGCACGAGCAGGTCGGGCACCACGTCGGGCAGGCCCGCGCGCAGGCAGTCGAGCGTAAGCTGGGCGAGCGGACGAACGGTGCGCAGGTCCGCGGCTTTCTCGGTCGCGTACCGGCCGGCGGCGATGGCGACGGTGTTGCCGTAGCCGGCCCGTTCGATGAGGTACAGGCTGTACTCCGGTTGCCATTCCAGCAGCCAGACTTCCTTGAACGCGCCGAGGCTATCCGGCCCGGCGGGCTGAAGTTGGCCCCAGCGAATTTCCAGCAGGTTGAGGCGGTGCAGCAGATGGCTTTTGCGCAGGTCGTTCGGTGCGCGCAGGTCGATCTGGCCGCGCGGATTGGCTTTGGTGGCCTTGAGGTAGTGCTCGCCGGCCGTCTCCCAGAGCTTGGCCATACGGGTGCTTTTCAGTTCGCGGTTGAGGTCTTCGAGAAGGGGAACGGTCGTCACGTCCGGCGGTACGAAACCGACCGTGGTGCCGATGGTCAGCTTTTCGTGGATGACGGCGAGCCGCTCCGGCCGGCCGGCGGCCAGGGTGCCGAGTAGTGCCTGTTCCAGTTCGTGGATGCCCGGCTGCTCGTGGTCGCGCAGGGTGGCCAGCGTGCGGGCGAGGTTAACGCCTTCGGTGGCCATGGCGGGGCTGGCGTCAAAGCCTTCCTTGCGCAGCAGCTTGGCGGCGGTGGCCATCCAGCGGTCGGTTGCGCCGTCCGGAAAATCGTGGAGCAGTTTGTACCAGTTGGGGCTTTTCACGCCCGCGCCGTAGCCGCCCGAGCGGGAGAGGCGCGGGTAAGACCAGGGCACCCAGGCGGCGGCGATCCTGATCTTGGGCAGCCCGCGCAGGATGGCCTTGTCGGTAGCCGCTTTATACTTCCCCACGTCACTGACCGCCGGGCCGTGCCAGGCACCGACGATGATGGCGATGCGCTCCGCGCCGGTTTTCAGCGCCTTGCGGATCTCGGTGCGCATGAAGGCTTCGCGCCGCTCGTTCTCGTCGTCGGACGCCGAAGGGAAGGTGGAACGCAGTTCGGCGATCATACCGAGCAGGGCGTCGAAGACTTCCAGCGGGTCGTCGTGCCCGCGCTCCAGCGTTGCGTCCCACCAGCTTTCGGAGTCTTCGTAGCCGGCCAGTTCAGCCATGAGCGCGAGCGGGTCGCGGCGCAGGAGCTTGCGCAGTTGTTTCTTCGTTTTGCCGGGGAGGACGGAAGGTTCCTCCGGCGGCGGCTCGCTGGTGGCGAAGAGGGTGGGGGGCACCTTGGCGGAGCGGGCGGCGAGGTAGTGGCGGGCGGGCAGGTCGATGGGCCGCACGTCGACGCCCGCCGTCACCGCCCAGTCGATGGCCTGGTATTCGGGGCTGAAACCGGCGAAGGGGTAAAAGCCGGCCCGCTCGATGTCCTTCGCGTCGTACAGCACCAGCGCGACGGGCGGGCGGAGGCCGCCGGCGACGACTTCGCGCAGCACCTTGTCCGCATCCGCCGGCATCTCGATCAGGATCAGATCGGGCTGGTAGGCGTCGAGGGCGGCGCGAAGGCGGCGGGCGGAGCCGGGGCCATGGTGGCGGATGCCGAAGGTCTGGGTGGGCATGGAGGGAATAAAGGGGTAAGGGGAGAAAGGAGGAATATGTTTTCGCGGATGTGAGCTAAGTTAAATGATTCGAGCGCGTGAACCGAATTATTCGGCAAAAGCGTTACCTTACTACTAAACAGATAATAGTATGACTTCTCCCATTGAGCTGCCGGTATTGTCCAATCTCTTCAAAGTGCTGGTTAGTTCACCTTCACCCGCACAAGTAATGTCCATCAAGGCTACTGAATCAGAGGAACAACGTCTTGACGAGCTTATGGAGCGTGTGCATACCATAGGGCTTTCCGCTGCGGAGCAACGTGAATTGGAGATGTATCAATTAGCGGAACACCTAGTTGAACTTGCTAAAATTGAGGCTCATTTATTGATGATGTCGTGAAGAAAACTTCAAAGAAATACATAGCGAGAGCGATTAGAGAAATTGTTGCTAAACGGGCGAAGGGGCAGTGTGAGTACTGTCTTAAATTTGAGTTTCTAGCCCGAACGAGTTTTCAAGTCGATCATATTATAGCGGAACAACATGATGGAGAAACTACGCTGGAAAACCTAGCGTTTGCTTGCCGGTATTGTAATGGTTTCAAGGGTACAAATCTTGTGACCAAGTTACCAGGAGTAGAAGAGTTCATCTCGCTTTATAATCCGAGAAAGGCAGCTTGGTCACAACATTTTTCTCTTGAAGAAACAGGACTTATTGTCGGTAAAACACTCGTTGGTGAAGCGACTTTAAAGCTTCTACAAATCAATACCGTTGAAAACCTGATCACTCGCTCGCGGATGATTGAAACTGGATTGCTAGTGCCGGTTTAATAATATTTTGTCACTGCAACACTCATGCAACGCCTCCTAATCATCGGCTGCTCCGGTTCCGGAAAATCAACCCTCGCCCTCCGGCTGGCGGAAAAGACCGGCCTGCCCGTCATCCACCTCGACCGGGAATATTTCGGGCCGGACTGGAAGGAGCCCCGGCAGGAAGATTGGGCCGCGACCGTACAAACCCTCGCCGCCCGCGACCGCTGGATTATGGACGGTAACTTCTCCGGCACTTTCAAGCACCGGATGCCGCGGGCGGATACCGTCGTCTTCCTTGACGTATCGACCGCGCGTTGCCTGTGGCGGGTGATCAAACGGACGCTGAGGTACTGGGGCAAGGTGCGGCCGGGCTCCGCGCCGGGCTGCCGGGAGCGCTTCGACCGTCATTTCCTACACTACGTTTTGAAGTACAACAGGACACGCCGACCCGGAATTTTGCGGACGCTGGCGGAGCAGGAAGCGTTAGGCAAGGCTGTCTTTTCGCTTAAAAATCGGCGTGAAGTGGCGGAGTTTGCCAAGCAATACTTCAAATAGTGGTTAAGTATAATACTTAAAATCATTTGTTATTTGTTTTGTTTAGCCATATATTTGTGGCTAAACGCATAGTTTCACCAACTCACCAACTCACCAACTCACCAACTCACCAACTCACCAACTCACCAACGGCGAAGCGTAGAGGCCGGCCACCCGGCTCGAAAAACCAACTCACCAACTCACCAACTCACCAACTCGCCAACCATGACTACCCAACAACTCGCCGATCGTCTGGTCGAACTCTGCCGCGCCGGGCGTAACGACGAATGCTACACCGAATTGTTCAGCGCCGACGCTGAATCCCACGAAATGCCTGGGGTGCCCGACGGTTCCGCTAAGGGAACCGAGGCGTTGCTGGCCAAGAGCGAAGGCTGGTCTGAGGGGGTAGAGGAGGTTCACGAAATGATCGTGTCCGACCCGATGGTTTACGAAGATCATTTTGCCGTCGGCATGACGATTGACATGACCAATAAGGAGGGCAAGCGTACCCGTGATCATGAGATGTGTGTTTACCGGGTAACGGACGGCAAAATCATTAGCGAGCGTTTCCACTACGCGATGTAGTACATTGCGGTATGCGTATATCACCGTGGCTTCGCCGCATCTTCATTCTACTCGTTCTTTTCGCCGTTTTGTTGTTCGCCGGCTACGTCTGGCGGCGGCCGTTGCTCAACATCGGCGCGGGTTACGCGGCGAAACATGCCTGTAGTTGCCACTTTCTGCAGGGGCGGGAGCTGGAGGAGATACGGGAGCACGACCTGAACTTCTCCGTGCTGGGTTTTGTCAGTTTGCGGGCGGAAGGCAAATCCGTACACAGTTCTTTCTTCGGCCTGACGCCCCGCGAGGCGCGATTCCGGGAAGGGGTGGGCTGCACGCTCGTCAACGACGAAAAGCAACCGTTAGCGGAGGTGCCGGGCGGGGACGCGGGTGCAAAGCAAGTGGGCGAAGGCGTGAAGGTCGGCTGGACGAAGGTTAAAGGGTCGGAAGCCTTACAAGCCGCCCTTGACTTCGGCATGGCTCCCGTCTCCGGTGGCGGCGCGCGCGGCCTGGTCGTTTTGCAGGAAGGTGCCCTGGTCGCCGAACGGTACGCTGACGGTTACGACGAGAATACGCTGCTGCTCGGCTGGTCGATGACGAAGACGCTGACGGCCATGCTCCTCGGCCGGGCGTACCAACTCAACGCCTCCGCTGATTCCCCGGCACCCGCGTCCCCGCCCGAAATGCTGACCGCGGGCAACGGGCTCTTCCCCGAAATTTGGACCGACTCCGCCCGCCAACAAATTACCGTCGCCGACCTGCTGCACATGAATTCCGGCCTGGCCTGGAACGAATCCTACGGGGCGCTTTCCGACGCCACCATTATGCTGCACGAGCATCCGGACATGGCGAAGTACGCCTACTCGGCACCTCCGATTGCCGCGCGTAACTCCGTCTGGAATTATTCCAGCGGCACCACCAATATCCTGACGGAGTTGGTCGACCGGGAGTTGCCCGATCTGAGTATTCAGCAGCAAATCGGGGAGCTGTACGGCGGCATTGCGCCTTCCCTGCTCATCGAGCCCAGCCAGGCCGGCCTCCCCGTCGGCAGCTCCTACGGCTGGGCGACGGCGCGCGACTGGGCGAACCTGGGTCAGTTTATGCTGCAAGACGGCACCTGGAACGGCGATACCCTGCTCTATCCCGGCTGGGTCGACTATATGCGCGAACCCGCCGCCGGCTCCGATGGTATCTACGGCGCGCAAACCTGGCTGCCCGGGCCGGACATGCCGTCGCTACCCGAGGGCGCTTTCATGATGCGCGGTTTTCAGGACCAACGGGTGTTCATCATCCCTTCTCAAAAACTGGTGATCGCGCGGTTGGGCCACGGTGTTGATAAGAGCACGGATTTTGACGGATTGGTACGGCGAATACTAGCCAGTGTCAGGAATCTTTGATCTCACGTTTACAGTCTTTATCACTTCAGATCAAGGACTGCCCATTTCAGACTCCCTGACGCCAAGCCATTTACCTGGGGACCTCTATCCCCCGCACGATCTCCCCGATCACGTCCTTTGCCCCGAAGCCTTCCATCTCCCGCTCCGGCGTCAGGATGATGCGGTGGTTGAGGACGGGAAAGGCGACTTGCTGGATATCGTCCGGCGTAACGAAGTCACGACCGGCCAGTGCCGCTACCGCCTTGCTTAACCGCAGAATGGCTAATGACGCGCGGGGGCTTGCTCCCAGGTACAGGTCGGGGTGCGTCCGCGTACGGTGTACCAGCGCGGCGATGTAGTCGAGCAACTCGTCACGGATGAAGACCTTTTCGATAAGCGCGGCGTATTTGGCGACGGATTCGCGGGTGAACACCGGCCGCACGTCTTCCCGCCGGGTTTGGCGGAAATCGTTGCGGAAGCGGTACAGGATCTCTTTTTCCTCTTCCAGTTCCGGGTAGTCGATGACCACGCGAACGAGGAAGCGGTCGAGTTGGGCCTCCGGTAAGCGGTAGGTGCCCTCCTGTTCGATGGGGTTCTGGGTGGCGATGACGAAGAAAGGGTCTTCCATCTTGTACGTCTTACCGTCCACCGTGATTTGCTGCTCGGCCATGACCTCGAAGAGGGCAGCCTGCGTCTTGGCCGGGGCGCGGTTGATCTCATCGATCAGCACGATGTTGCTGAACACCGGGCCGGGGGTGAACATAAAAGCGGAATCGGCCATATTGAAGACCGTCGTTCCCGTCACGTCGCTCGGCATCAGATCGGGCGTGAACTGGATGCGGGAGTAGTCGGCGGCGATCGTTTTGGCCAGCAATTTGGCGATCATCGTCTTGGCGATGCCCGGTACGCCTTCCACCAACACGTGGCCGCCCGCCAGCAGCGAGGCGATGAGCAGGTCGATGAACTCCCGCTGGCCCACCACGAACTTCCCGATCTCGGCGCGCACGTTGACGGCCGCTTCGCGCAGCTCTTCGAGGTCGATGCGGTCGGTCGGGGCCATGCCTGTGGCGATCTTCTCCGTCGGGATATTGTCCGGGATCAGTTCGCCCATCCCTTCCGGCGCGGAAGGCGATGGAACGGGGTCGAAACCGCCTGGCTCGTTAGGCTGATCACTTTGGCCGGTAAGGTCGTCTTCAGGAAACATATTGCTGATGGTCTTTTAGGTAATGTATTCGGTCTTGGGTTAAGATCTTCATCGCTCCCGGGCGATCTTTCCGTAAAGGGGCTCGACCGCGCGGTAAAAGCGAATCAATTCGTGCTCTTCCAGCACGTCTCTTTTTTGCACGATGCGAATCTCGGTGATGGCCCGGGAGATGGTTTCCTGCGGAACGCCGAGTTGTTCGGCCAGGGCGTCCGGCGGCGGCTCCCCCTCCCGCCAGCGAATGCCGTAGCGATCCTGCAGGTGGAACCGCAGGCTACCGACTTCCTGACGGGCCAGCATGATGTGTCGACCCTTTTGCCGCACCAACCGGCTCATGGTGCCGATGAAGCGTTTGCTGGAATTTTCCCGCGGCTTGATGACCGGGATGATCCGTTGGCGGCGTTTGCCCCGGAAAACAACGTAGAGTAAAACGGCCGCCAGCAGGGTGTACCAGGCCAGCGCGAGGGGCGGCTGCTCCTGGATATAGCTCAGGGCCTCATTGCCGGACAACAGATTGCGACCACCGCTGTAGTTGCTGCTCTGCCGGTTGCCGCGCCGGCGGGCTACGGTGGGGGGAACGCGGCTGGCCTCATCCCAATACACCGGGCCTCCACCGAGCACGGCCAGGGCATCTTCGGGGTAGGCATACTGCACGCTGTCCACCAGGTAATAGTTGGTGAAGAAAACGGGGTTGGCGTGGAAGTAAAAGTTGCCCTCACCCCACCGTAAGCGGACGAAGTTGACGTCCGTCCCGTTCATCGTTCCGAGAATTTCGTTGTCGTAGAGGCTGTCGCACAGCAGGCCGTAATTCAGGTAGCGGGTGGCGCGGGGCGAGGGCTCATACTCATAAATGTTGTACAGCTCGTAGTTCCGGCCATTGTTTTCCAAACGGAGCGAGACGGTGTCGCGCATCTCGAAGAGGAAGCGTTCTTCGTCATCGTAAAAGCTGTAATAGCAGTCATCGCCGAAAAGGTGACCGGCCAGGTCTTCGGGCAGTTCATAGGCGGCGATAAAGGCGGTGTTGCCCCGCTCGACGAAGTTGAGCAGGTTGGTGACCGACCGTTCGTTGTAGTAAGCGTAACTACCCACGAAGACGTAGTTCCCCTCACTTTCGTCGAGCATGGCGAGGCTGTCCTCCACCAACTTCGAGCCTTCCGGCCGGGCCTTCAGCAACTCGTACAGGCCGTAGGTGTCGTAGGGCTGCTTGTAGTCGTAACGAAAGGTCTCCCGCCAGTTCGTCCAGCAGCCGGAGCAGCCCGAGACGAACAGCGCGACGCAGGCGTAGAACAACCACGATGTTCCCCGGTGACTAAGCATAAGCATCGGGTTTGGTGATCGTGGCGCGGACGTCGGCGTTGAGCGTGGAGAATTTACGCCGCACCAGGCGGTAGCTCAGACGGTCGATGAGGTATTTGCCGTACCAGTAGCGTTCGTAGTCGGCGGTGACGTCGCGGAAGTCACCCAGGAAGTTGGTGTCACGCAGTTGCCGCTGGTAGTCGCGGTTGCTGAAATCGCGGCGATAATTGATCAGTTCGGCGTCTTGCAATTCCTTTAGCAGCTGGATGTAGAGCAGGCGTACGGCCCCGTCGAAGTTGCCGTCGCGTTCCGCCCGTTCCAGCATGGTGAGCGAGATACCTTCGGCAACGAGTTGCTCTTCCTCCAGGTCGGCGATGTTGATGGGGTCTTCATCGTCGCCCCGGCCGGCGGCGCGCTTGCGGAGGTTGACGTCGCCCAGCATCCGGTAGATGAAGTAACCGAGCCCCGCCAGCAGGAGGGCGAGAATGAGGAGGGCGGGCGCATCCGTCACGTCGAACGACCAGTCCGCGAAGTCGGGAAACTTTAGCCAGTCGGGCCATTCAAAATCCTCGGCCGTCTCCTCCTCGGGTTCCTCGTACGGTTTCCTGTAGTCGAGGTCTTTCATGAGTTCCGACCTGCGGTCTTCGGGGAAGACCGGGCTGGCCGGTGCCTGCCCCCCGACGCCACCAAACGGGAGCAGCACTATAAGGACATGCACCGCTAAGCTGAATACACCGCCCCCGCGCACGGCCGTAAAGGATGGTATCAACGAAATGAAGGAATAAGGGCGCATAGGCGGTTTAAGGAAGCGGAAGATAAGGCGGCCGGAGAAAATGAAAGGGATGAACGAAAATTCTAAAATTTCCGGTAAGAAGGGCGTTGCCGTAACAAATTTTGCCCGTCGTCACCTTATTTCAGCATTTATGGCATCCCGCTATAACAAATGGCGAAATTTTCGCATTATTGCTATGTATTTCCACCCATAATCGCCTGAGTCACCGCATCGGTGCAAGACGGCACAAACTAAACGCCATATGAGTAAGTTTGACGAAAAACTCGCCACCTACGAAGCAGCCCTCAAGAAGCTCGACCCCAAGGCCGATATGGACCTGCTGCGTAAAGTAACCAAAGGCCTCGGCCCATCCATTTATAACAACGACAGCAATAAGGTGGCTTGCAGCCAGAAAACGGAACTCGATCGCCTGTGCGCCAACTTCTGCGTCAAGAAGCTCGGCGTCAGTAAGGAGGAAGGCGACAAGGCCGTCAAGGCCGTCTGTGCCGCCTACACCGAGCGCGCCAAACACCGGCCCGTGTTCTACTACATGGTAGCCAAGGAACTCGGCAAGGAAGATGTCTACGACTAAGGCGACATCAATGCATTCCCACATCGAACCCGGGCCCGGTGGAATTCAGTTTCCGCCGGGCCCGGTTTGGTAGTGGGAAGTAAACAAGTAGGTAGTGGAAACCGCCGCCGTCGTAACCTGCGGTGGCAGTTCCCTCTTTCCACCCGCCACCCGCCAAAAACAGTAGTAGTCTTCCATCGGGATACGGAACAACCCGCAACCAGCCCCTCCCCAATTCCCCGCACCCGCGTCCCCTCCGCCCAAAACAGTTAGAAAGTCAAGCCGTCGTAAAGGCCAACCCTACGGCTGACGGACTGTTTGACTGTCTGACTGCTTGACTCGAAAACCATGATCAAATACTTCCTTTTTCTCTTCCTTCCCCTCCTCGCTCTCGCCTGTCGCGCCAAACCCGTCACGGCGAGCAAGGCCGTGGAACTGCGCGAGGCCATCCGGACGGGGTATGAAAGATTCCGACCGGAGAACGTACGACGGCCGACCGAGTGGACCTTCCCGCGTGACCCCGCGCCGAACTGGGCCAACTACCTTCCCGACACCAACCATATGGATTACCTCCCTTTCCGGCAAGTGTACGTGAATTTCCACATCATGAACACTACCGATACGCTGTTCCCTTACTACGGCGCGGCGGCGGAGAAGATGGTGGCCGAAGCACTTAGCGAAGTGAATTCTCAACTGCGAAAACAGCCGGATATCTGGTTAACGCCAGAGGGGAAGACAGTAGCCGCTCTGCCCCGGCAACTGTACTATAAAAAAGCCCGTCACCCCAATGGCGACATAAAAGTATACGAGCATTATGACGATGATCTGTACTGGTACCTGCACAACGGGCCGAAGCGTAACCGTGCTTCCCGTACCGTGATCATGAAATACGCGAAGGACAAAACCAGCGAGCTCAATATTTTTGTCATGGCGGCACCGCGCGATAGCCTGGCCAGCAAAACGTTCAAGCGGCCGGGGGCCGACGGCATATATATGGGAGACGCGATCAAGATCACGGGCTGGATGGAAAACGACCGCCCGCCCTGGGAAATGCGGGGCGTGATCGGCCACGAGATCGGCCACGCGCTCGGCCTCAATCACGCCTGGGGTAACGACGGGTGCGACGATACGCCGACACACAAAAACAGGGGCTGGTTCCTTTCTAAAGCCAACAGCGGCCCCGGCAAATCGAGTAACAACCTGATGGATTACGGCCCGCGCATGGAAGCCCTTACGCCCTGCCAGATCGGGCGGATGCATCAGCGGATGAGCAACATCATCGGCCGCCAGCGCAAGTGGCTACGGAAGGACTGGTGCGAATACAACGCTGATAAGCCGATCCGCGTAACGAGTAACCTCGACCTGCTGGGCGCGCGCGATTACGCTTCCGACATCATCATCACGCGGGGCAACAGCCTGCGCATCAACAACCGCGTCCACCTGCCGGAAGGCGCGGTAATTCGCGTCGAGGCGGGTGCGAACCTGGAGCTCGGCCCCGACGCCATACTGCACAGCGACTGCGGCGGGGAATGGGGCGGTATTGAAATCGGCGTAGCGGAAAACGGTGCTCGCGGCGAGGTGACCGCCGATGAAAACGCGGTGATCTTAAACGTCGCGCCGTGAGTAAACACGTGCTGATTACCGGGGCGACGAAGGGCATCGGCAGGGCCTGCGCCGAGCGGTTCGCGGCGGCGGGTTGGGCTATCACGGCCGTTGCCCGTACGGCGGAAGACCTGGCGGAACTGGCGGCAAGCCTGCCCGCCAATAGCATCACGACGGTCGAAGCCGACCTGATGACGGCGGACGGCGTGGCGCTCGTGCCTGACGCCCAATACGATGCGATCATCCTCAACGCGGCGGCTTTCCAGCCCGGTCCGCTACTGTCCGGCGAGGAGGATGCCTTCACGAAACTGTGGGCTACCAACGTCACCGCAAATCATCTTTTGGCGCGCACGCGGGTGCCGCGGATGGTGCAACGCGGGGAAGGGCACCTGCTCACCATCGGTTCGTTGGGGACGGATTTTTGGCCCGCCCACCTCACCGCCTACGTCGCTACGAAGTACGCCCTGCGCGGCCTTTTCCGCGGCTGGCAAACGGAGTTGGCCGGGACGGGGGTGCTGACCACGCTCATCGCCCCCGGCGCGACCCTCACCTCCAGCTGGGAGAACGAAACGCCACCGCCGGACATCCTCGCGCCGGAGACGGTGGCGGAGGTGGTTTTTCGGGCGGTGGCGGAGGGGACGGAGGGAAGGGTGGTGGTGGCCTGACGGCCGGGGACAGCTACGCAGTCCTGACACATGAAAGCACTTATCACGCGTTACGGCTGCGTAGCTGTCGACGTATGATTCGCGGGGGATGGAGCCTAAGCGAAGCGATGGCGGAATCCACCGCGATATTGGGGGTGGGGCTAACGGCCTCCGGCGGCCGGGGATTCCACTCGCGCATCGCGCTCGTTCCATCCCCGGCCAATAAACTGAGGACAGCTACGCAGCCCTGACGCGGGAGCAAAGATTAAAACGATGATGGTATGACCGCGGCTTGCATTCTTTTCGACGGTATTACGCTATCTGGTTTCGTTGGGTTTAATTCCAGTCGCTGCACATGACGCCGTCATTGGAAACGACCAACACCTGACGGCGCATCGTCTTCCCCTTCTTAACGGCCAGCACGTAGCGGCCGGGGTTCAGTTCGTCGAGGTTGAGGCTGTAGGTGAAGCCGTTGTGCTTGCGGATGGCGTCGTAGAAGACCTCGCGTTTGCTGTCGAGGTTGGTGAGGATGACGGTAGCGGTCCGTTGTTCGAGGTTGGCGATGAGCACCTCGAGGCCGCCCTCCATGAGTTTGCTGCGTACAATGAGCGGTTCGCCGATAAGAGCGGAACCGGCCACGGCGGGTGCGGTGGCAAGAAAAAGAAAAGCGAGGGTGGAGAAGAGAAAGTTTTTCATCGGGTTGATGGATTTATGGATTGAAAATGAACGGTTTAGGTGGATTGTACTGGAGTGACGAGGCGTATGCGTAGCGGGTTGCAAACCGGCCGAGCTTAAACGACCAACGACCGCTTCGCAACTATCGACGGGCCTCATTTCGCTATGGAAGGACCAACGGTAAAGAAGTTGAAGAATAAAAAATACTTAGTTTAATTTGTAAGCTAAGTTAAAATTCCTTTACCTTTGCTCCATACCTGACCAACCAAGCTTTGTCCATGAAGTACGCATTTACCCTATTGACACTTTTTGTTTTTGCCGCACTGACGGCCCAGGACAGCCTGGAGCTGGCGCCGGTCACCGTGACCGCGCCGGCCTGGGCGACGGGGCCGGACGCCCGCCCGGTCGCCTTACTTGACCGGGCGGATCTGGCGGCCAACTACTACGGTCAGGAACCGGCCCTGTTGCTGGAACGACAACCCTCCGTTACCGCCTTCACCGATGCGGGTAGTGCCTTCGGATACGCCTACTTCCGGCTGCGGGGCATTGACCAGACGCGGCTCAATTTCACCCTCGATGGCGTACCGCTCAACGAGCCGGAAGACCAGGGTTTTTACTTTAACAACTACGTTGATCTGCTGTCCAGCATACGCGCCGTGCAGCTACAACCGGGCGTGAACGTCGGCGTCAACGGCACGGCGGCCTACGCGGGCTCGGTGCAGCTGCTTTCACCGGCCATCGGCGGGAAGGATTTCACCGAGCTCTCGGCGGGCTACGGCGCTTACGGTAGCTACCGGGCCTCGGTGGCGACGCGGCAATCGGTGGGGCAAAAGGACTGGAGCGTTTACGCGCGGGGCAGCCGTCTGGGCTCGAAGGGCTTCAAGGAATTCAGCGACCACGCGGGTACCTCGGTTTTCGTCCAGCTGGGCCGGGCGGGAGAGCGGCACCTTTGGAAGTTCACGGCCTTCGGCGGCAACCAGCAAAACCAGATGGCGTGGCTGGGCGTGACTGACTCGCTGCTGCAAATCAACCCGCGCACGAACGGCAACGACGAAAGCGAGCGGGACGACTTCACGACCACACTGGCTAAGGCGCAGCACACCTGGCTGGCCTCCGACGCGCTGCGCTGGTCGACCTCCGTTTACCATGGTTTTCAGAACGGCAACTACGGCTTCGACCTGAGCAATTTTTTGGGAGCGGACGTCAACGTCGGGCTGCTCAACTACGCCTTTCGCTACCACAACGTCGGTCTGCTCTCCAACGTCGCTTACGAGCAAAACGGCTGGGCGCTGCGCTCCGGCGTACACGGGCAAAGCTACGCGCGGCGGCACGTGGGCAGCGAGGCCGGGGTGGGGGAGTTGTACGAGAATACCGGGCGGAAGAAAGACGTGAGTGGCTTCACCTCCGTCGCTCGTCAGACCAATTCCTTGCACCTGCGCGCCGCCGCCCAAATCCGCCACGTAAATTTCACCTACGCGGGTGGTGTGGAACTGGAACCTCAGCGGCACACCTTCCTGAATTATGAACTCTCCGCCGCCTACGAACTCGATAAAACGTCGCTGTACTACCGCTTCGGCAGCACCGGCCGTGAGCCGACGCGCAACGACCTTTTCGGCGGCGAAGATGACCTGCTGATGGGCGAAAACGGACCGCTGATCGCCGTCACCGAACCGGAAACGGTCTTCGATCACGAACTGGGCCTGAGCGGGAAAACCCAGCGGTTCGACTACCAGCTCAACGCTTTTTACCTCGATTTTAAAAACGAGATCGTGCTCAGCGGTGCCTTCGGCCCAAACGGTCTGCCGCTGCGTTCTTCCGTCGCCAAATCTTACCGGACGGGGCTGGAATGGCAACTTGCTTATCGGCTCAATAAGGCAATTGAACTGCGGCAATCAGGTGCGCTGTCCGAAAATATGATTACGCAGGACGGGAGCAGCTTCGCCCATGTTCTGAGCCCGCCCGTGCTGCTTAATCAGGGGGTAACTTACCGAAACGGTGCTTGGACGGCGGGCCTTGATACGCGCTACCAAAGCAGCAGCTACCTCGACTTCGCCAACGAAAATGAACTGGATAATTTCGTTACGCTCGACGCCCGCCTCGGTTGGGCGAACGGCCCGTTCACCGTCGCCGCCTTCGTGTTCAAGCTGACCGACGCGGCGTATGCGACAAACGGCCAACTCGATATTTACGGTAGGCCCACGTTCCATCGCCGGGCGGGCATCAACGGCTGGCTTTCCCTCACTTACCGCTGGTAACCATGCTCGAAACCGCCTTCACCCTCCTTGATTATCCCGTCTCCCGGCTCGAGCTGATCGGTACCCTCACCGGCCTGGTCTGCGTCTGGCTGGCGGTGAAAAACCACGTCGGCACCTGGCCCGTCGGGCTGATCAACGTTGTCTGTTTCGCCGTGCTGTTCTACCGGTTTCGGCTGTATTCCGACGCGCTGCTGCAAGTGTATTTCTTCGGGATGAGTCTTTACGGCTGGTATTTCTGGCGGCAAAAAAGCGGTTCGGGAGAGGAGCCGATCCGTACGCTTTCTCCTCCATGGCGGCTCCGCTGGCTACTCATTATCGGGGCGGGGACGCTGGTGCAAGGCTTGGTGATGGGGCGTGTGGATGTCTGGCTGCCGGCACTGTTCCCGGAGCCGGCCGCCTATCCTTTTCCCGATGCTTTCACGACGGTGACCAGCGTCGTGGCGACCTTCCTGCTGGCGCGCCGCTACCTCGAAAGCTGGGTGCTGTGGGTGGCGGTAGACCTTGTTTCCATCGTGCTTTATTTTAGCAAGGGAATCATGCTCGTTGGATTGGAATACATCATTTTTCTTGGCCTCGCCACGGCCGGCGGCATTCGTTGGTGGCGGGAAATAAACCGTAAAACCGCGGAAATAACCTAGCGTTGAATCCAATAGACCAATAGACCAATAGACCAAAATGACCACCCTGGTAATCGGTAAATTCATGCCTCTCCACCGCGGCCATCTGGCCCTGATCGACTTCGCGCTGACGCAGGCGGATCGCGTCATCGTCCTGCTCTGCGTTGAGGCGGAAGAACCAATTTCCGGCGAAGATCGTGAACGTTGGCTGCGGCAAACTTTTGATGATCACCCCGCCATCACCGTCCGCCGCTTTGATTTCCGGGAGGCCGACCTGCCCGCTACCTCCGTCTCCGACCGCGCCATCAGCGAGCTATGGACGGCGCGCCTGAAACAACTTGTGCCCGAAGCGGACATGATTGTCGGCTCCGAAGCCTACGTCCGCTACGTCGCCGAATTCTGGGGCATCGGGCACCGGGTGTTTGACGTGGATCGCGCCGCCGTCCCCGTATCCGCTACGATGATTCGGGAGAAGCCGTACGTCTACCGGAATTACCTCGCGCCCGCCACCCGACCGGACTTCGTGCAAAGGATCGTTCTCCACGGCACGGAATCTACCGGAAAATCAACGCTGACCAAGCGGCTGGCGGAGGAATTCAAAACGGTCTACGTTCCCGAAACCGCCCGTGAGATCGTCGGCCATACGGATAACGTGGTCTTCGAAGACCTTCTTCGTATCGCCGACCGTCAAGCGAAAGCCATACAATCGGCCATTCCACAAGCCGACGGCGTACTGTTCATCGACACCGACGCATACACCACCCTGGCGTACGGCCGCCTTCTCTTCAACCGGGAGTTGCCGCTGCGTGCGGAATGGCTGGCCGCCGCGCAAAACGACTTCTGCCTGTTCACGGAAAGTGACGCGCCCTTCGTGCAGGACGGCACGCGGCTGCCGCCGCCCGAGCGGGAAGAACTGGCGCGGGCGCATTGGCGGGCGCGGAAGGAAAGTGGGGTGCTGACGGTAAGGGTGAGCGGTGTAGACTGGCAAAAACGGACGGATGCGGCGGTGGCAACCGTGAAAAATTTCCTGGAAAAGGGGTTGGTACCGTAAGCGTTTTTTGACCAACAGACCAACAGACCAACAGACCAATAAATCACTACTCCCCCCATCGATAGGTGTCCGCCAACTCAAAACCGGCGAGGTCCAGCACCCGATCCACCACCGTCCCCGCAATCTCCTCCGCCGTCGCCGCGCCGGAATAAAAGCTCGGGATAGCCGGGCAGATGATGCCGCCCGCTTCCGTGATCGTCGTCATGTTCCGCAGGTGAATGAGGCTGAGCGGCGTTTCTCGCGGCACGACGATGAGCCGCCGCCGCTCTTTCAGAATTACGTCCGCCGCCCGCGTGATCAGGTCCTGGCTGACGCCGGTGGCGATGCGGGCCAGCAGGCCCATACTGCACGGACACACCAGCATCGTGCCGTACCTCGCCGAGCCGGAAGCGAAGGGGGCGTGAAAGTTTTTCTTGCCGTAATAATCGAAGTCCGGGTAGGCGGCCTCGTCGAAGGGTGCGCCGAGTTCCAGTTCCCAGTTGTACTTGCCGTTGTCGGTCATGACGACGCCGACGGCTTCCCACTGATCTTGTAAACCGGCCAGGCGGTCGAGGAGGAGTTTGGCGTAGAGACTGCCGCTGCTGCCGCCGACGGCGACTACTATTTTGTGCTTTTGCATAAGGGTTGGAACGGTGCGCCGCGGCAATGGTTGCTGCAACGGACGAGGCTTTTAAGCGGAGCGGTAGGCCCGGGTAAAAAGCCTTAGCCATTGAGCTTTCATCGAAAGAAGCAGTACCAAATGATTGCCACCCAAAAGAGTAAGCTGATCAGGTAGGGCCATTCCGTTGCGCTGTGCTTTTCGCGTAGCTTTTTAAAAGAAGTATTCCGTTTACCAATGAGGAGGGCGTGCAGGCGAAAACCTGGTCAGAGGAATAATCTCCATATTCCTTTAATCAGCAACTCGACTAAAAACTCTCTGACAAAGAGAGTCACCCAATCATCCATGCCCGCAAAATAAAGAGAAAAACAAAAACAAGACTCCAGAGAAGCCAAAGTCCTCTAGGCATTTATCATTTGCACTTCGTGCTACTGCATAGAACATTTATCATTTGCACTTCGTGCTGCTGCATAGAACATTTATCATTTGCACTTCGTGCTACTGCATAGAACGGCCTAAAGGCCGAGGATACAAAAAGGGCGGCCGGGTAATTACCCGGCCGCCGTGATACACTCACTAATACACACACTAAATCTTTATACGGTTTCCGCGATCCGCTCGCTCTCACGGGCGTTGCGGAAGACGACCACGTCGTCGAACACATCGAGGACCAGTTGGCTGCCGGGCTCGACCTTGTTCTCCAGCATCTGCTTGGAGAGCTGCCGCAGCACGCGCTTCTTGATCACGCGCTTCAGTGGGCGGGCACCGAATTCGGGGCTGTACCCCTCGGCGGCGAGCCAGTCCATCGCTTCGGGCGCAATCGTCAGGTTGATGTCTTGCTCGGCGAGCTGACCGCGGACCTGTTCCAGTTGCAATTCTACGATCTCGCGGATGTTGCTACGGTTGAGCGGGCGGAACATCACCACATCGTCGATGCGATTCAGGAATTCCGGGCGAACGGTCTGCTTAAGTACGTTAAACAACTGCTCCTTGGTTTCCTCCACGATCCGGTCTTCGTTGTTGCCGTCGATCTGGCTGAACTGTTCCCGGATCAGGTCGGACCCGATGTTGGAGGTCATGATCACGATCGTGTTCTTGAAGTTGGCCACGCGACCTTTGTTGTCGGTCAAACGGCCATCGTCCAGCACCTGCAACAGCGTATTGAACACGTCGGGGTGCGCCTTTTCGATCTCGTCGAGCAGGACCACGGAGTACGGCTTGCGGCGCACCGCCTCGGTCAGTTGCCCGCCCTCGTCATAACCGACGTAACCGGGAGGCGCGCCGACCAGGCGGCTGACGGCGTGACGCTCCTGGTACTCGCTCATGTCGATGCGCGTCATCATGTCGGCGTCGTTGAACAGGTACTCGGCCAGGGCTTTGGCCAGCTCGGTTTTACCGACGCCGGTAGTGCCCAGGAAGAGGAAACTACCGATGGGCCGGTCCTGGCTGCTGAGGCCGGTACGGCTCAGGCGGATGGCGTCGGCGACGGCCTCCACCGCTTCCTCCTGACCGACGACCCGTTTGTGCAACTCGTCTTCCAGTAGCAGCAATTTCTCCCGCTCGCTCTGGAGCATGCGGGTGACGGGGATGCCGGTCCAGCGGGCAACGATCTCGGCGATGTCTTCCGCGTCGACTTCCTCCTTCACCAGCATTTTGGCGTTGGTTTGCATATCGACGAGGCGGCTTTGGAAACCGGCCAGCTCCTGCTCCACTTCGGGAATGAGGCCGTAGCGGATCTCGGCCACGCGGCTGAACTCGCCGGAGCGCTCGCCCTTCATGGCTTCGTTTTTCAGTTCCTCGATGCGCTGCTTGGCCTGCTGGATGCCGAGGACGACCTCCCGCTCGGATTCCCACTGGGCGCGGAAAGCGTTGCGGCGGTCTTCGAGGTTGGCGATCTCGGCGGCGATGCGGTCGAGCTTCGTCGTGTCGTTCTCGCGTGCGTCGACGGTCGGCGAGTCGGTGCGGGTGCGAATGAGATAGCCGGCCGCTGCCGCATCGTCGAGGCCGGGGTCACTCGGGTCGTCGAAACGGAGGAAGGCGGCGTCCGGCGCTCCGGGCGTGGAACTCGTGAACATCGGTCGACCTTCCAGGACTGGCGTGTCGGCGATGTAGAGGTCGCGTTGGTCGCTGTCGTTGTTCAACACGACGACGATCTGACCGCGGGAGTCGGCGAGCTCGGGCCAACCGATTCCTTCGACGGCGTCGGCCAGCGTCGCTGCATCACCACGGACCTCGTCGGGTTCGAGCAGCCGCTCGGCCGGCAGTACCGAGCGCACCTCGTCGTCGAGGGATGCGAGTACCTCGGCGGTGGTCGGGATCGGCACTGCCCACGGGAGGTCGATGTCGAGCACGAGCCCTTCTTCGGCGGCTGCCTCGGGGACGGATTGCGCCTTCAGTTCGAGCAGCACGACGATCGGGAGATGATTCGGGTTGGCTGCCGACCACGTTTCGATCTCGCCGAGGCACGACACGAGCGTCAAGCAGTTGCTCTCGTAGTCGAAGTCCTGGGTGTGCATCACTTTGAAGCCCGGTTCGTCGAGCGATGGTTCGCCGGATTCGATGGGAAGACCGACGACAGCGTTCGCCGCTCGGTTCGCGTACAGGCCACCGTCGGGGTCGGCGAACACGTCGAGTTCGAACTGGCGGATACCGAAGTCGGCGAGTTGCTCGGTGAGCGTGCGATGCGAGTACTCGATGTCTCGCCCAAGCTCAGCGGACACGGCGACGATGCCGTCGAAGAGCGTCGGTTCCGGCAGCAGGTGGAAGCTGTTGTGCGACCCGATGACCTGCACATGGTTCATTCGCACGGGCTCCACGACCTCTGGTTCGGTCGTCGTCGTGCTGGTCGTCGTCGTGCTGGTCGTCGAAACCGCTGTTGCTGTCGACGGTGCCAATGTCGCCTCGGGCACCTCGGCCGTGGAAGCCGGGTCCGC
>ENA-ORXT01001636-ORXT01001636.1-marine-metagenome-genome-assembly--contig:-NODE-1636-length-29249-cov-10.111237_pt1 | contig 29249 bp, 25 predicted proteins | sample MGYA00237868_ERZ511482 | MGnify/ENA metagenome assembly ERZ511482 | reverse complement strand
AACTGTAACAGATCTTCAAGTCCTGTAAAGCTTGTCCCGCTTTTTTACGGGGGACGAAATACACAGCTCAACTTTGCCTTAATTTTTACTTTAGTACCTAATAGCGGATAGTCATTAATAAAAAATACGTACTCCTTTAGATAGATCTTAAAAACAGCTCCTCAAATGGAAGTGCTGAAGGCACGCAAGATTAAAGCGATGGGTGTCACCCATGGAAAATGATATAAGATTTATAGTGCCGTAGATACGACAGAAAGTGAACTCACCTAGCATCAACGGCTGAAACCATTGACGAATAGGGAGCCTCTTAATTGATAAAATTTTATGATTTTGATTGGTGCACAATATGCGAATAGTCATATTTTTTTTGGGTAAGGGATCGCAGTGATATGAAGTGCTATCGCAGTGCTATATAGTAAGGAGTGGTGCAGGCTCCGTGAGGGACGAGAGGAGACAAAGCACGACTATACTATATGGACTAAGAGCGTGCTGAATACAAACGGAGAGCCCGACCTCTGACGATCTACACTTTCGAAACCTTTCGGAAGTGTAGATCGTCAGAGGGTACCTCCTGATCATGCTACAATATGATATTTGGATTTTAGCAGTGCAGTTAGCGACGACTATAGTTAGGAGACTCCTTGGTAATCACTACATCATGTGGGTGGCTTTCTATAATCCCTGCGCCCGTGATTTTTACAAATTGGGCATCCTGCAAATGCGTAATGTTAGGTGCTCCTACGTAGCCCATACTCGCGCGCAGTCCTCCTATATACTGGATCATAATCTCCGATAAATGTCCTTTGTAAGGTACTCGACCTTCTATACCCTCGGGGACTAACTTCTTGATGTCGTCTTCTACGTCTTGGAAGTATCTGTCTTTGGACCCGATTTGCATAGCACCGATGGATCCCATACCTCTATAAGTTTTAAATTTTCTGCCCTCGTAAATGATGGTCTCGCCAGGTGCCTCCTCCACACCTGCAAACAAGGAGCCGGCCATGATGGTGCTCGCTCCCGCTGCCAATGCTTTTGAAATATCTCCAGTGTATCGAATACCGCCGTCCCCGATAATAGGTACACCAGTGTGCTTGATCGCATGCGCTGCATACATAATAGCGGACAACTGAGGAACACCTACCCCTGCGACAACACGGGTAGTACATATACTACCTGGTCCGACGCCTACCTTGACTGCATTGACACCTGCCTCCACGAGTGCGAGGGCTCCTGATCCTGTAGCCACATTACCCGCTATGATTTGTAGATTGGGGAAAGCTGCGCGCACATTCTTGACGCTTTGGAGTACGCCTGCGGAATGGCCGTGCGCTGTATCTATAGTAATTACATCAACGTCTACCGCAGTCAATGCACTTACTCTGTCGAGAATATCATTGGTAACGCCTACCGCTGCTCCGACGACAAGTCTACCAAAAGTATCTTTGCAAGAGAGCGGAAAATTTTGAACCTTCATGATATCTTTAAAAGTAATCAGCCCTACTAATTTGCCTTGATCATCGATCACAGGGAGCTTTTCTATTTTGTTTTTTTGGAGTGCCTCTTTGGCTTGCTCTAGGGTCGTACCGATGGGGGCTGTGACCAAATTGGTACTCGTCATTAACTCCGAAACGGGCTTTTTGAAGTTGGTCTCAAAACGTAAATCTCGGTTGGTGAGGATGCCAATAAGCTTGTCGCTGTTGTCTACGATAGGGATACCACCTATCTTATGTTTCGTCATTAGTGCCAGGGCATCCGCTAAGGTAGACTCTACTTTTAAAGTCACAGGGTCTATGATCATCCCACTTTCGGATCGTTTAACGGAGCGCACCATTTCTGCCTGTGCCTCGATCGACATATTTTTATGAATCATACCGATACCACCTTGTCTAGCAATGGCGATAGCCAGATTATTTTCTGTCACGGTATCCATAGCGGCAGATACAATGGGTACATTTATGCGAATATCAGTAGTGAGTTGGGTAGAAATATCAACATCTCTAGGGAGTACCTCAGAGTGCGCTGGGATCAAAAGAACATCGTCAAAAGTGAGGGCTTCAGGAATGATCTTAGAGGTCAAACCGTTTTGTGTAGATAGGTTTTTTAAAGTATTTACGTTTTCCATGCGTAAAATTACCACTTTTTATCTTTATTTGAAAGTGCTAAGTAGGATTAAGACTCCTAAGATGATATTTTTTTAATAAAATGACTTTTTAATAGATATGTTAGAGCTAAAGGATGATGAGTATTTTATGAGGCAGGCGTATAAGGAGGCTCAAAAGGCGTTTGATGAGGGGGAGATTCCGGTAGGGTCCGTAGTGGTTTGTCAGAATCAAATAATTGCAAGAGCACATAACCAGACGCAGCTCTTGGATGATGTAACTGCCCATGCGGAAATGTTAGGTGTCACTACAGCTACCTCTAATGTTGGCTATAAATATTTGAATAACTGTACTTTATATGTCACTCTAGAGCCATGTGTAATGTGTGCAGGAGCGCTTTTCTGGGCGAAGTTAGGTAAGCTAGTATATGGAGCGAAAGATGAAAAGCAAGGTTATACGCGCTATTCTAACCTGCTGCACCCAAAAACGAAGGTGTTCCACGGGATTATGGCTGAAGAGTCTAGGTATTTGCTCCAGGCTTTTTTTCAAGCAAAACGAAAAAAGAGCAGCTAGTTTTTACACTAGCTACTCGATTTTAGTTCTCAAAGTATATTGTACTTATTTGGTTTTATGAAAGTGCAAATGCAAAACCCATACGCACTTTCCGTAATATTTATTTTTAGGCAAAGTAAAATCCAAAAAAGACTTTGTGGAATACGATGTGTTATCCACCGTTTGATCCTTTCTTACTTGCAACATTTGGCTTGTTAGTAAATTCATCCTCTGCTCTAAAGATGTTCAGTTTTTCTTCCTCGTCACCTACTTTAAAGGTTACAGAATACTTACCAGCTTTCTCGTTCCTGAGGTTGATTTCAAATTCATTCAGACCTTCCTCCATATTTCGAGTGGTGCTAAATATGACATCTCCCTTGTAGGACTTAAGTGTGTAGAGCATTTCTCCAGCGCTGAATGCATTGATAGAAACAAAAAATTTGTCTTTAACTGCAATGTCGCTAAAATCTGCAATCATGAAATTGTTAGTCAATTTCTTTTCCACTCTTACCATCTGCGTGATACTTTCTGTACCGTCTTTGTCTGCTTGACGTAGCCTGTAATATACAGTCTTATCAGTTACTTGTATATCCATGTAACGGTAAGTGATTTCTTTGTTTGAAAATCCTGCTGCTTCTATATCAGCTACATTTTCAAAGTCCACTCCGTTGATGGATTTTTCTACATAAAAGGCTTGACTATTGATCTCAGATGAAGTCACCCAAGATAAAAAGTTACCAATTTCAAATTCCTCAGAGTTTACTGTTAAGGTCTCTAAGTAGTTAACCTTGGCTTGCGTCATAAATGGAACGCAAATAAAAAGCCCCAAATATAGTACTTGGGGGAAGGATTTCATTTTTAGATATTTTGCTATCATTTCCTTCCGGGTTTTAGATTGTTAAATAATACTGACAATATGCAGGAGTTCTCGGGCTTTTCTATACAGGAAAGTCGCTTTTTGTGACGTTAAAATGGAGTTAACCAGTGGTTAAACAGTATTAATACTGTGGTTTTGCGCCGTTTTTCTGTATATATTGTTGCATTGAATAATACATTTAATATACTCAAAAATCTTGATATGAAAATCATCCAATTTATCAGCTTATTTGCCTTAATGTCTTGTTTATTCAACTGTAGCCCTAGGCTGAGCCCCTTTACGGAAGACTTGCAACAAGAAAATGGTTGGACAGAAGCCGACCTCAAAAAGATTCAGTTCTATGTATCGAAAGATATCAGGCTGTATCGTGACTTCCAGTCGGGACAATCAAAAATAGAGGATGGAAAGGTGCGTATGATAAACGGCAGAAAAGTAGAGGAGATCATTATTAGCTCAGGTACGCCTGGTGTCATGGTGCTTAACCCTAAAAGCAATAGAATAGCCATCTCCTTTGAAGATAGCGACAAACGTTTTTTGATGTTTGGTCCTAATCCTAAATTTGGGGATAAGTTCGTTTTGCTCGCTAAGGAGTGGAAAAAGAGTGGAGGCACAGTTTCATATGATGGTCGTCCTTATCAAACAGACTCGGATAGTGCATTTTCAGCACTGATGATAGATTTGAAAAAGATCAAGCGAACTAAGGTTAATTCTCGAGTAGCGAGGGGAAGGAAGTTGTAAGGGAAGGTTGAGTTAACAGAGCAACAATAGAAAACCTACTTCTCTAAACCATCCAAGAAAGGTACAAACTTGAACTTCGCAAAACGCTCGGTATGGAAACGCCCACTAGCCTTCTTCGTGACGCGCATCATGGTTTGCGTATCTTCTCCTACAGGAATTACGAGATGCCCACCTACGGCCAATTGATCTAAAAGGGTTTTTGGAATCTCGGGTGCAGCAGCGGTAACGATTATTTTATCAAAGGGCGCAAACTCCGCTAAGCCTTTGTAACCATCTTTAAAGAAAAAACGAATTCCTTTTAAGCCCATGGCTTGCAGCAGTTTTTTTGATTTGAGGTGCAAGTTTTTATGGCGCTCTATAGTAAATACCCTTGCCCCCATCAAGCACAGGATGGCTGCCTGGTATCCAGAGCCTGTACCAATTTCCAATATTTTTTCTCGCTTTTTTACGGCTAATAATTGAGTCTGATAAGCTACTGTATATGGCTGAGAGATAGTTTGGCCACTTTCTATCGGAAAAGCTTTATCCTCATAAGCGTGCTCTTCAAATGCTTTTTCCACAAAGTAATGTCGTGGCAGTGCATACAGTGCATGCAATATATTGATGTCGGTGATACCTTTTGATTGCACGATCGCAACCAACTTTTTTCTCAATCCTTTGTGCCAGAAGAGATCTTTCATGCTAAATGTTTATTCGTTTTTAGGTTGTGAGAGCTTGGGTCAAGCCAAAATGTTTCCGACGCTAAAGATAAGCGATTAGGCTGATTTTATGGTCATATCTAAAACCTGATTGAGAATCTTTACGTATCTTGTGTAAAAATAATTGCACATGGTAACGAAGATAAAATTTGGCACAGATGGCTGGAGAGCTATTATTGCAGACGATTATACGGTAGACAATGTCAGAAGGGTGACGGAAGGTACTGCGCTGTGGATGAAGCAGAAAGGCTATGAGACAGTGGTTATCGGTCATGACTGCAGATTTGGTGGGCAGCTCTTTGCGGAGACGACGACCTCTATTTTTGGCGCTCATGGGATAAAAGTTAAGCTTGCTAAAGGATTCGTTTCTACTCCCATGGTTTCCCTGGGGGTAGTCAAAGAGAAGGCTGATTTGGGTGTAGTAATTACTGCCAGTCACAACCCTCCGTCCTACAATGGCTTCAAACTGAAATCGAATTTTGGAGGCCCTACTATTCCTAAAGATATTGCGGCTGTCGAAGCACTTCTACCAGATGTGTGCAGCGCAGAGCCGATGCCATTGACAGAAATGGTTGAAAAAGGTTTACTAGAATATGTAGATTTAGAAACAATATATCTAGACCATGTCAAAGCTAATTTTGACTTGGACTTGATCAATAATGCAGATTTTAAGATCGCTTACGATGCGATGTATGGAGCTGGGCAAGACGCAGTGCGAAAATTATTACCAGGAGCAGTACTACTTCACTGCGATGATGATCCTTCATTTAAGGGACAAGCTCCAGAACCAATTCATAAAAATCTTACCGCGCTGTCGGAGACAATCAAGAATGACCCTAGCATTACGGTTGGACTAGCTAACGATGGCGATGCAGATAGAATCGGGATGTACGATGGGGACGGCAATTTTGTCGATTCGCATCACTTACTTTTACTATTGCTAAACTATATGGTGAAGTACAAAAATGAAACTGGAAAAGTGATTATCACTTTCTCCGTTACCGATAAAATGGAAAAACTAGCCAAGCAATTTGGCTTGGACGTAGAGGTCACGAAGATTGGTTTTAAATATATAGCGGAGATCATGACGCAGGAGGATGTGGTAGTAGGAGGAGAAGAGTCAGGCGGATTAGCAGTAAAAGGACATATCCCGGAGCGAGACGGTATCTGGATGGGACTCTTAGTGTTTGAGTTTATGGCTAAGACTGGTAAAACGATTAAGCAGCTCGTGCAAGATGTATATGATATGGTGGGCGCATTTGCCACTGGTCGCGATGATTTACATATTACTGAAGAGCTGAAGCAAAGTATCATAGAAAATTGTAAAAATAATGTCTATCCATCATTTGGGAATTATAAAGTGAGCAGCACAGAAAGTCTAGATGGCTATAAATTTTGGTTAGCTGAAGACAAGTGGTTGATGATTCGACCGTCTGGTACGGAACCTGTTTTACGTGTATACGCACAGGCACCAGATCATAAGGAAGTACGTAATATATTGGATGCTGCTCAAGGTACACTATTACAAAAAGCTACAGCTTAAGAAACAATATTGTTAGGACTAAGAAATTGACTGTCTCTTTATTGAGGCAGTCTTTTTTTGTTTGGGGGCCATCACGATCCTGACTTGTCGAAAAGCCTTCGTCAGTATGTGACCGCGTCGTCCGTTATATCCCCTTGTCTTGCCAGAGGCAAAACAAGGGGATGTCACTACCACCGCTTGTCTCTGGCGCCTTCCAGTTGCATTGCTTTGCCTTTACGGCACGCTTTGCAAGGGGTACACTTAGCATTAGTTGCGAAAATCTATTATTTTAATTGATAATCATCAATTGCCCTTGGACCAAATCGAAAACTAACTCCAATTTCTATCATCGGCCCACTAGCTTCTTTAATAGAAAGAAACTGATAGCTTGTTGCGATACTTAAGTCTATAGCATATTCATACATTGAAACGGCCCCTGATGAATATATTAGAGGAGAACCTTTCCCAAGTTTAATGGGATAATGGAACACTGCTTTAGGACTAAAACCTTTTAATTGTATCCAGTCAGGATCGGCATCTCCTATCCGTTCTGTAAGATTAATTATGGAGTAATGTAGCTCTCCATGTACACTTATTTTATTGAACCATTTCCCAAATGCTAGTCCAATGTTAGCGAAAGCAGGGGACTCGAATTGTTCTCTTGTTGTTTTAAGTGGAAGGTCAGTCTTTCGCTTCATACCATAAAAATTGGTAACTAAACCGTAGATATATTTTCTTTTATCTGTAAATAATACTTTTACATTTATACCACCACCAGTATGAAAATAGCTTGCAGGTTCTCCTAAAAGTTGATTTACTGTACCGCCCAGTAATACTTCCATTCGCATATCTGATAAGGTCATATACTCGAAGTCATCCATTTTATATCTAACTGCGCGGTTCCAGTAAAGTCTTCCAAAGTTGTCCATTGGCAGCTGGTAAGTAGGAAACTGCATCTTTAAAAAGTACACGGACTCTATTGCAACACCCTCTACGATAGTCGGATTAAAGTTGTCTATCTCTAAAGTTTTTTGCTGTAAACTATCAATGATTGCCAGATCACCTTCTACACCATTGACCTCAGCCAATGTAGGTTTTCCTTCGACATCGATCTGGTATATAAGTTCGATCTGTTTATTTTTCAGAAAGGATCTCTGTTCTTTGCTAAATTCAATACCATAATATTTTATGGCCAGGGCATTAACTCCTCCTTTGGGCGAACCTTCTTGATTTAGTGTATCCTTTGAAACATCAATTTGAGCAAAAACATTTAGTTGGAGGAGGCAAGAAATAATTACAAATAAAATTTTATGCATGTCAATAAGCGCTTGAAAGAGATAAATTGTATTTAATCAAATAATACTTGTGTTGCAATAAAATGTCTAATTTCTATACACCATCGCCTGATGCGGAATATTATCCTCTAGATAGCTTTCGCCAGTGGGTGTGAATCCAAGGTTCTGGTAAAACTTATCTAAGTAAGTTTGGGCAGAAATTTTTAGTGCTTGACCAGGAAAAATAAGTTTACATTGTTCTATCGACTTTTGCATAAGGCCATGACCAGCACCAGTTCCTCTGATTTTGTCTGAAACAACCACACGACCAATGGAGCAATAGTTGGGGTAGGAGATTCCTTTAGCAAGCAGTCTAGTATATGCTAGAATTTCTCCTTTTTCGTTTTGCCCTATCAGGTGATGACTTTGAAGATCCTTACCATCTGCATCCAGATAAGGGCAATCTTGTTCCACAACGAAGACTTCCTGCCTCAACTTCATGATGGCGTATAATTGGGTATTGGTCAGTGCTTCAAAAGTTAGGCAAGTATAGGTCAACGACATATTTTGGATTTAAAACGTATCCCAAAAAAACAAAAGCTTTCTGAGATATCTCAGAAAGCTTTTGTTTTTCTTTTATTAAGTCGCTGTTTTGAAAAGTAGCGAAGCTGAACAATCAAAACAGTTAGTCGAAATAATCCCAATTTAACGGGATACTAGGACTAATAATCAATGTCTTTTCTTAGCCCCCAAATAGACCGGTTACAGGCGTGTTTTCACATTTCATCCAGTCAGGAATAGGTTCACCGTCTTCAGATATGAAAGTTACTTGTCCTTCGTCTGAGATTTCATATTCCCAAACGTGTTGCTTCCGTGTAGTATCTAATAGTGAGCTACCTATAGTCAGAACGTATTTTACATTCCATCCATTTGCAGTCTTTTCTATTTCTATATCGTTACCTTTTACTTCAGGGATACCAAGATCTATTTCTGTGATACCTTCTATGTTATAAAACTCATTTGCCAATGCAGCCATGTTGATTGGGTCTGCAGCTCTTATGACTAGTACATCTTCTGTATCTGTCCATTGCTTTTGATTTTCGATGACTAAGTCATATTCGTCAAGCAAGTCATTAAACTCTTCAGAAGTTGTTTCTGCTATACCTTCGTTTAACAGGTTTGCCCACTCTGCGTCCTTACTATAAACTATTTTAAGCTGATCAATAGATGGGTTGGGGAAAGTGTGAACATTGCAGCGAGCAATTGATTTCCCTGTTTCTCCAGATAAGTAAATGTTCTTCAGCATTTCAAAGATAGACTCTATCTTTTCATATGGTATGTCGATACTACCAAAGCGTAGATCTTCTGGGCCAGCTTCTAACCTCAAGGCTAGTCTGGCAGCGTCTCGCTTATATTTGCGTATAAGCTTATCGGGCACAGCGTCTACCTCTACTCTAGGATCCACGGGTGTGTTCCGCTTACCATCGCCGAGGTTGGCAAATTGTGCCTGCGCAAAATAGCAGACGAGTGAAAAAAATGTTATTAGCGTTATTCGCATATCTCTTGGGTTTGATATCTCTGGTCTATTGTAATCAATATGCAGACCAAAATGCGAAAATGCGTGTGCTTCAAACCCTATACTGTGACAGGTAATTTTGCTATCCTAAAGTTTTAATAAGCTTTTCGGCAAGCTCTAAACCTATATTTCTTTGTGCTTCACTAGTAGCAGCACCGATATGCGGTGACATTGAGATATTAGGATTATTTAACAATTCCTTACGAGGTTGAGGCTCATTTTCGAAAACATCTAAGCCAACTCCGCCAAGTTTTCCTGACTCCAATCCTGCTAACAATGCGTCTTCATCAAATGTACCACCACGAGCAGTGTTTACTAGAATAGCGCCGTCCTTGAGTTTAGCAATTTCCGCTTCGCCAATTAAAGGCTTTCCACCAGAAAAAGGTACGTGTACTGAAATATAGTCACTATTTGAGAGCATAGTATCCATATCAACAGTATCTAGCTCTACGTTAATATCTCCAACGCCGCCGCCTATTTTAAGCTTTATATTGGCTTTGCTAATCATTTTATCTACAGCCATTACTTCCATACCTAGGGACAGTGCTATGCGGGCAGTTTCCTGGCCTATCCGTCCTAGTCCTATAATGCCCATAGTTTTTCCTCTCAACTGCTTCCCTTTGGCATAAGCTTTTTTCAAGGTCTTGAAGTCTCCGCTGGACATTTCTCTATTGGCCTTATGCAGCGACCTGGATAGTGCATATATATGTGCAAAAGCCAATTCTGCTACCGCTTCTGACGAAGCAGCAGGTGTATTTATCACTTCTATGGACTTTGACTTGGCGTGTTCAACATCTATATTGTCTAATCCGACACCACCTCTGGCAATAGCTTTAAGATTTGGACACAGATCTATAAGCTCTTTTCGAACCTTAGTCGCACTTCTTACGCAAATAGCATCATATTCTGGTAGCTTTTGTGCAAGCTCTTCTTGAGGTATTTTAGTGGTAGTGACAGTATGACCTGCTTCTTCCATCATTTTTTGACCATCAGGGTGAATGCCGTCATTGATAAGTATCTTAGCCATGCATATTATATTTATTGCTTTAGAAAATATTTAATCCCCAAATGTACTTAGATATTAGTGAAATTTGGGTTTCAACAGCTAGGAAATATTTTAGGAAGACTATTATATTTTCAATAGGGATTAGGAGAAATCTCAATTTTCAGATTTGATGGTAGATAGTTCTTCTTGAAGTTCTTTTATCTCGTTATTCTTTTCTCGCAATTGTTGTTTCATCTCCTCTATTTGTTGATAGATTTCATCCCTTTCTTCTTCAGTCATGCTGTCCTCTATCTCATAACTTTTAACGGGCTTATCCGTTTTTTTAGATAGACCCATTAGTGATTTGATATTACCAATACCGTCTTGACCCATTGCGAAAGATATTCCTAAATATAAAATAGGAGTTGAAACCAATAAAAATAAAAGTAACTTGGTAAAAGAAGTAACCTTTTTTTTGCGTCGAGCCATAATATTCACTTTCGGTCTAAGATAGTCAAAAACATACTTAGGTAAGGCCAATATTATTAATAAATTTGATCTATCAAAAAAGTGATCGGCTAAATATGAATGAAGCTTTTATATACGATGCAATAAAAACTCCGCGCGGCAAGGCAAAAAAGTCTGGTGCGCTCTATCAGATCAAACCTATCGAATTGCTGTCCAACTGTTTTCATGCAATTCAGCAAAGAAATGATCTAGATACCACCTATGTGAACGATGCTATTATAGGATGCGTGAGTCCTGTTGGCGAACAAGGTGCTAACATAGCTAAGTCTGCTCTATTATTTGCGGACTGGAGTAATAAGGTTTCTGGATTTCAGATAAATCGTTTTTGTGCTTCAGGATTAGAAGCCGTCAACCTCGCAGCTATGAAAATTAGAAGTGGCTGGGGAGATTTAGTAGTGGCAGGTGGGACAGAAAGTATGAGTCGGACCGCCATTGAATCCGATGGTGGTGCTATGCTCTTTGATCCTGACGTAATTACACACATCGGATATGTGCCTCAAGGAATTTCGGCTGATTTAATAGCTACATTAGAAGACTACGATCGGGCGACGCTGGATGCCTATGCACTGCAATCTCAGCAAAGAGCTGCCTCTGCCTGGGAAAATGGATATTTTGACAGCGCTACTATTCCTGTTTATAATACTGCAGGTTTATTGGTACTAGATAAAGATGAGCATCTAAGACCAACAACGAATATAAATGACCTTGCAAAATTGTCTCCGGCATTTGCGGAGATCGGGGCTAAAGGTTTTGATGCTATTGCTATGAGAAAATATCCCGTAGTTGAACGAATAAACCATCTGCATACTGCAGGAAACTCAAGCGGTATGGTAGATGGATCTGCGTTGATGTTGATTGGAAATGAGGCAATAGGAAAAAAATTAGGACTACAGCCAAAAGCAAAGATTATAGCTGTTGGCAATGCCAGTACCGATGCAACTTTGATGCTACAAGGTCCAACCCCAGCAGCAAAGTTAGCCTTAAAAAATGCTGGCCTAAACAAAGAAGATATTGATCTGTGGGAAATGAATGAGGCATTTGCATCTCCTGTCCTCAAGTTTCAAAACGATATGAACATAGATCCAGAGAAACTCAACGTGAATGGTGGTGCTATAGCTATGGGTCACCCATTGGGTGCTACTGGATGCATGATACTAGGTACACTTATGAATGAGTTGATCCGCAGGAATAAAAAAACTGGGCTTGCAACGCTTTGTGCAGGAGGAGGCATGGGTATTGCCACTATTATAGAAATTGTATAAATAAATATGATACAATACAAAAAGGATATAGAAAATATTGCTGTTATCAATCTAGATATGGAAGGAAGAGATAGCAATATCATTAACCATAAACTATATAAAGCACTCGAGCCCGTTTTTGATCATTTGCTTAAAGAAAAGGAAAAGGGAGCGTTGAAGGGAATTGTCATCACTTCTTCTAACAAAACTTTTTTGACTGGCGGAGATCTTGAATACGTCTATCAGACAGATTCACCTGCTGAACTGTATGCTTACTCTCAAGAAATACAAGCATTTTTTAGGAAGATAGAGGCACCAGGTGTACCAGTTGTGGCAGCAATGAACGGTTCCTCCCTTGGGCTAGGTTTTGAAATGGCTCTCGCTTGTCATTATCGTATAGCCGTAAATAACAATGATATCCAATTGGGAAATCCAGAAATAGAATTGGGCTTGATGCCAGGCGGCGGCGCTACGATTAGATTGCTATGGATGCTTGGTATAGAGAATGCGTACAACGTATTGACAAAGCAGAAAAAATTTAATCCCAAGGAGGCATTAGAACGGGGAATTATTGATGAATTAGTGGAGCATCCGGAAGATTTGGTTTCTGCAGCTACACAATGGATTAGACTACATAATGAAGGGAGTAGAATATGGGATCAGCACGCAGGCGAGGCACCTGTGTCCAAAGACAAGCTGCGTTTAACTTTGAAAACGGTACAACGATTAACCGCTTCTTTAGTAAATTCGATTTACGCAAATTTTCCAGCGCATTTGAGCATACTCAATACACTGGCGGAAGGCGTAAAATTAGATTTTGATACAGCTTGCAAAATAGAGAGCCAGCACTTTTCAGAGTTGGTTATCAAGCAGGATACCAAAAATATGATGAAAACCTTCTGGTTTGATTTGAATAAAATTAAGAAAGGAGAGATGCGGCCTCAAGGATTCGGAAAGTTTCGAGCGCGCAAAGTAGGGGTGATTGGTGCTGGTATTATGGGTACTGGTATTGCGTTGAGCTGTTTGATACACGGGTTAGAGGTGGTGATGAAAGATGTATCAGAAGCTATTGCATTTAAAGGTAGAGATATAGTTCATCAGAAACTAGATGAAATGGTTGGGAGTAGCAGAATTTCGCCCATGTTAGCTACGGATGCGAAAGCAAACTTTACGGCCACAGATGATATTTCTCTCTTTGAAAAATGTGATCTAATAATTGAAGCTGTATATGAAAATAAAAATCTAAAGATTAAGGTCGCCAAAGAAGCAGAGGAGTTCGTCGATGCATACTCTTTTTTGGGTACCAATACAGTTTCTATTCCGATCTCCGATCTTGGAGCTATGTTCAAAATACCTAAAAATTATGTAGGCTTACATTTTTTTAGCCCAGTAGAGGAAGTTCACTTATGCGAAATCGTGCGCGGAAAACAAACCTCCGAGGAAACCATTGCGCGTGCTTTCGATTTTGTAAAGCAGATAAAGAAAATTCCTGTCTTGGTAAAAGACAACTGGGGATTCTTTGCCGCTAGGGTGCAAAATACTTACATCCTTGAAGGCATCCAAATGCTCCAAGAAGGATTCTCCGCAGCCTCTATTGAGAACCTTGGAAAGCAAGCGGGGATGACGAGAGCGCCTTTAGCATTGGCCGATTCTTTAAGCCTAAATCTTGTATTGGGCTACGAGCAACAAGCAGCAAACCACTATGGGCCAAAGTACATAGAACACCCCGCCGTATCTGCGCTCAACAAAATGATGAATGATGTATCACGTCCTGGTCGTCCTAGTAAAAAAGGATTTTACGAGTACGATGATGACAGTGCGAGACGGGTTTGTCTATGGAGAGAAATGGAGTCGGTTTTCCCAACCACTCGGGTCGTCTTTGACTTCAATGAACCCAAAGAGAGACTGCTCATTGTCCAAGTATTGGAAGTGCTTTGGTGCCTGCACGAAGGCGTGGTGAAGTCTACCGCAGAAGCCAATCTAGGAAGTATTTATGGTTGGGGATTTCCAGCTTTCAAAGGTGGCGCAGTCCAGTATATAAGTGATTATGGAAAAGAGGAATTCATCGCGCGCTGCAAACATTATGAAGCACAGCATGGGCCAAGATTTCAAGTGCCAGACATTATACATAAGCTACTTCCAGCATGAACCTAAAAGATAAAGTTAAGAAGCTCGCGGATAAAGAATTTTCCAACACCCGCAAACTTAGACGTCACTTACATCAGTATCCTGAGCTCAGCTATCAAGAAAAGCAAACTGGAAAATATATTGCTAAGACTTTAAAAGAGCTTGGAATCAAGCATGAGACAGGATGGGCGAACAATGGAGTAGTTGCATATATCCAAGGAAAGCAAACCAGTAAAAATGTTATTGCGCTCAGAGCAGACATCGATGCACTGCCCATTACCGAAGCAAACGAGGTAAGTTATAAATCTAAAAATCCTGGTGTCATGCACGCTTGTGGGCATGACGTTCACACCGCAAGCCTGCTGGGCACGGCAAAAATTTTACATACACTCAGAGATGAATTTGGAGGCACACTCAAGTTGATTTTTCAACCAGCGGAAGAAAAACTTCCAGGAGGCGCATCTATTTTGATCAAAGAAGGTGTTCTTAAAAATCCCAAGCCAGTAAGCATTATCGGACAGCATGTACATCCTCCATTGGAGGTGGGTAAAATCGGTTTACGGGCGGGTCAGTATATGGCATCTGCCGATGAAGTATACGTTACCATCACTGGTAAAGGTGGTCATGGCGCACTGCCTCAGAACGCAGTAGATCCGATTGTGATCGCGGCACATATGATCACGGCACTACAGCAAGTAGTCAGCAGAAATGCAAATCCCACTACACCTACAGTCTTGACATTTGGTAAGATAAACTCTACGGGAGGGGCTACCAACATTATTCCTAACGAAGTAAAGCTCATGGGCACCTTCCGCACAATGGATGAAAAGTGGCGAACAGATGCACACAAGAAAATGAAAAAGATGGCGGAAACTTTAGCGAAGTCTATGGGCGGAAAATGTTCGTTTACTGTCCTTAAAGGTTATCCTTCGCTGATGAATGAGCCAGCACTTACCCATCGTATAAAAGATTTTGCTATCGATTTTTTAGGTAAAAGGAACGTGGTTGATTTACCTATCCGCATGACGGCAGAGGACTTTGCCTATTATTCTCAACAGATGCCTGGCTGTTTTTATCGCCTTGGCACGGGCAACAAGAAGAAAGGAATTACCGCACCTGTCCACACCACCACTTTTGATATTGATGAAGAGGCGCTGCGTACGAGCATAGGCATGATGTCATGGTTAGCGATCAAGGAATTGGGGAATTAATATTTTGATTATTTGGGCGCGTGCTTTGCCGCATGGCTCACGCACACCAGGCTATGCGTGACTACGGTCCTAGCGGACTGCTCCTAAGGGTCGCCTCACTTCTATCCTTCGCGCAAAAGGAATAAATAGGGTTATTGATATTGTACTTTGCTAACTCTATTATATAAATTTGTTTAGATCGGATCATCAGTATTTTAAAAATGGAGTTTGTAAAAAGGAAAAATAAATGTAAAAAGAGATGACCGAAATTTTCTATTAAAAGTCATAGCGGGCGAGTACGAATACGAAGAGCTCTTGAAAATGGCGAATGCTAAAACGGTACAGATGGAGAATGCATTTGAGGCGTGCAATTTGCCTGAGAATCCAGATGTTGAATATATACAGGAGTTGACGGTGGCGCTAAGGACGGAGTATTATAAGGATTCAAAATAAGGTGTAGATTTTTTTTATTTAATATTCCTCCTCAACAAAAATGTTTTAGCTGTGGAAATTATTTTCAACAATAAATTAATTAAAGTATACTCAATGCTTGTCTGTATTGGAGCAGAATCAAGTCTATTATGAATATATAACTTCAGATGGCGTTGTGCTTTTTAATTTGGATTGATGACGAGTTCTTAAGCTCATAATGTCTGAAAGATAAAAACCATTATTTTTCTGAAGGATATAATCTAAGAAGAATCAAAGACTGGAGGGACTTTTTTTCTTACAATTCGCCATTCCCCTGCGCGTAATGCCGTAGGCATGGAGCTCGACAAGCAGCGCGCGTAGAGGCAAAGGATGTGAGCGGCATCCCGCAGGAGGCGAGGCTTGGAGAAGCAGCAGCGGGATATAGCGGTCAGCCTGTGCCCGGCACGCTTTTTCAGCGGGCTCGGGATGACCCCAAACCTGAGTGAAATACCCACATATTTATATTTTGATAATATATCATCTTGCTTTGCAACTTGGACTTGTCGGACTACGTAATAATACTGAACAACCTCAATAACCGCTTGAAAATCGGCATAATTGAGCTGAAAAAGTGATTTTTTCTGCAAAATTTGTTAATTTGATAGTAAACTCTTTATAATCCTTATAACACCTTTATCTAAATGGCAAGAATATTAGTAGTAGATGACGAGAGTAGTATCCGCAAAACGCTGCGAGAGATACTAGAATTTGAGAAGTACGAAGTGAATGAGGCTGCGGATGGGCTAGACTGTCTAGTCAAGCTGAAAAAGCACAAGTACGATGTGATCATTATGGATATAAAAATGCCGAAGATGGATGGTATGGAGGCGCTGGAGAGGGTGCAGCTGTTAGCTCCTGATACGCCCGTGATCATGATATCTGGACATGCCAACATAGATACCGCAGTGGAGGCGGTGAAGGTTGGGGCATTTGATTTTATATCTAAGCCGCCAGATCTAAATCGTCTACTGATCACAATCAGAAATGCGATGGATAAGTCGTCTTTGATCACCGAAACGAAGGTGCTCAAGAAAAGAGTAAGTAAGACAAAAACGCCTAAGATAATCGGAGAGTCCGCGCCGATTATGAAAATAAAAAAGACTATAGATAGAGTAGGGCCTACGGATGCGCGGGTACTCATCACGGGGAGTAATGGTACGGGTAAGGAACTCGTAGCGAGATGGTTGCACGACAAAAGTGCTAGAGCAGATGGGCCTATCATAGAAGTAAACTGCGCAGCGATACCGAGTGAATTGATTGAAAGTGAACTTTTTGGACACGAGAAAGGATCATTTACTGGTGCGTATAAGCAGAAGATAGGGAAGTTTGAGCTGGCGAATGGCGGTACTATATTTCTAGATGAAATAGGGGATATGAGCCTAAGTGCGCAGGCGAAAGTGTTGCGTGCGCTGCAAGAAAGTAGAATTACCAGAGTAGGTGGAGATAAAGAGATACAGGTGGATGTGCGAGTACTCGCTGCGACGAATAAAAATCTTCAGGAGGAGATCAATATGGCGCGGTTCCGAGAGGATCTTTATTATCGACTAGCGGTAATACTAATACATGTGCCAACACTGGATGCACGTAAGGATGATATACCGCTGCTGGTAGATCACTTCAATAATATGATCTGTCAGGAATATGGTGTAACGCCAAAGGTGATCGATAGCGATGCAATGGCTGCTCTGCAAGATGTAAGCTGGTCTGGTAATATCAGAGAGCTGAGAAATGTTGTAGAACGACTCATCATCCTGAGTCAAGAGAAAATAACGAAGCAAGATATATTGACCTTCGTGGTCGCATCTAGCGGGCAGAATATTACCAAATTGCAAGAGATTTTCACCAAGTTTAAAGATGTAGATGAATTGCACGCTTTTATTAATAAAGAGTTTGCAAAGTATCAGCAGCCAGGATGAACTAAAAATTAAATAGAATTAAAAAATAGGTATCAAAATAGCTTGCTTTTCGGCAGGCTTTTTTGATGTCATAGCTATTTGTTAGATTTGTGAAATAATAGTAAATTAAAACAATAGAATCGATGAGTAATTTAGATAAAGATTTAAACGAGGTAGAGAAGATAATAGAAAGCAAAGAGCATGGTAAGCGCATGAAACAGTGGACAAAGATCAAAGGGGAGAATGCCTGGACAATGTTTAAGGTGATTGCGGAGTTTGTGGATAGCTTTGAAGTAATGAATAAGATAGGGCCTTGTATTTCTATATTCGGATCTGCAAGAACGAAGCCTGATCATCCCTACTACAAGATGGCGGAAGCAGTAGCTATGCATATGGTAAATGAAGGATACGGTATCATTACTGGAGGTGGACCTGGGATAATGGAGGCTGGTAATAAAGGTGCTTTTGATGCAAAGGGCATATCCGTAGGTCTAAATATTGATCTTCCTTTTGAGCAAAGCCACAATGCGTACATCCATCCTTCTTTCAATCTAGACCATCGATATTTTTTTATTCGTAAGGTGATGTTTGTAAAGTATGCACAAGCATTCGTGGTAATGCCTGGAGGGTTCGGTACATTGGATGAGTTGTTTGAGGTACTTACTTTGATTCAAACTAAGTCTATAACGAAGGTGCCAGTTATCCTAGTTGGGACTGAATTTTGGGGCGGAATGCGAGACTGGATAAAAAATGTGATGCTGGAGCAAGCGCACAATATCAGTGCAGCAGATATGGACTTGATCCCCATAGTGGATACACCTGAGGAAGTGGCTACTATCATCAATAAATTTTATGAAAGTGAAGATAGTTCTTATGAGACTAACTATGATCTGTAGTTTGCTTTTAGGAAGGTATTAGGCATTAGGTTTTGGGCTTTATTTCTAGCCTAACCCCTAACCCCTAACCCCTTTTTTAAAATCTAGGTACGTTAATCGGTGCACCACTACCAGAACGCTGCCCAGTATTATTCTGCTCCGTATTTGAAGATTTCTTATTGCTATTCTGATCTAAAAATCGCCAGCTAAGTCCAAATCTAAAAGCGAGCTCTTTTTGTGGGTAATAAGGTATTTGATAAAATACATCAGTTGTCAAGAGAGAATTGATATTTTCCATTTTTAGGAAGATACGAAAAGTTTCTACCACGAACCCGAAGTGTACATCAACAGCAGGGTAGAGGTCTACTTCTCGCTCCGACTGCACAAAGAATTGTCCCAGTGCGGGATTGAAACCATTGGCGAAGTAGGGCGCATTGAGTCTTAAATCTAAGCCAAATCTAGCCAGCATAATATTATTAAAAATCTTGCGCTGTGCATAGAGACTATGTCTTGACCACCAGTCAGGAAGTTGAATAACTTCGTCGGTACTTTGCTGTACCATGACTACATTTTCGAGATGAAAAATATTCCATCTAAAATCTTTTTTGAGGTAAAGTTGCAGCAAATTTATGGCTCCATTTTTTTGTGCAGGATTTAGGGTAGCATCATAGTAAACATGATTGTCTAAAAGGAAGTAAGAAAGTCCCGCCTCTAGTTTTTGTTTTGGAAGTAGATATTTAAATCCTAATTCTGAATTAAATGACTTATCAAAATCATTATCCCAGACAGGTACTTGTGTGACTAGATTTTGCTGCGCATACATACTGGGGTCGTAGCGCTGTTGCCTGATAAGTCCTTGTAAAACGCCTAGTTTTCCGAGGTCTAAATTTGCCGCCGCCTTGAGTCTAAAGTCCCCAATATTGTCGAGCACCCCTAGCTGTCCGAATATATCTAAAGTAAGTTGGGAAATTGGATTGACCTTCCAAGAACCTTCTACGAATACGTTATTGAAAATCCGTTCATAACCTTCTCCGTTAAAGCGTGCATACTGGTGTCTGACACCTAGCCGAATGTCTCCTAAGGTGGAGGGCACTTCTACGCCGTCTTTCAACCTCACGGTATTCAATCCAAAATAGTTGTTCCATGCATTCTGATTTAAGATCACGCGTAGTCCTCGATCGTCCGTCACTAAGTCGCCATAATAATCTTCGTTGGCAACAACATCAGAAAAGCGATACAAATCACTGGAGTATTTAACCTTGTGATTGATGTTGAAGACCCGACTCGTGACGGCGGTGCTGTCTTTTTTTCCTGCTAGGGTGAAAGATTGAGATAGGGCTACCTCCCGCATTCTATATCGCAAGCGGGCAGATTCATCTTCAATAAAACTCGGAATGGAAATCCCAACATCCAAGGTGTCTGCGGACTGGATGATGTCGTCTATGAGTGTTGTTATCGTATCATTATTGATAATTCCACCAGTGTACAATTGGTTAATTTCATTGTGGGCATAGGTGACGAAAGCTTGATAGTTACCGCCTGGTTTTTGAAACGCAAGGCCAGTCAGGAAACTGGTATTCTTAGCAGATGGATAAGGAGTAAATGCTTGACCATTAAGCGGCAATGCTGCATTATTGAGGGAGTGAATGAGTCGATCATGTTTGACAGAAACTTTTATTCCATTATCAAAACTACGCCCAAAGTCTCCGCGAAAAACATGATCGTTTTGTTCTACGCCTTGTGAATAGTAAAAGTCAGAAAAAGCCTTACTCTTGGTATAAAACTTAATGTCCGATTCTTTTTTGAGGTAAGGATCAAAAATGTTGATGCCTGCTCTACTGCCAGATCTATCTTCCCACTGGTAGAAAAGGGGCTGCAAAGGCCCGCCTACAGATCCAAGAGATGCATAATCAAATTCACCATTTCTCGCAGGGTCGAATTGAAAAAATTGAGTACTGATCAACGTATCCGTAAACTGATATATCTGTTCAGGGTTATCTGGATAGAAGTAATAGACTTCATTGGTTTCAATGATTGTCGCTGGTTTTTTCTTGCGTATCGGTGGGCGATTATTGCCTAGGCGACTGCTGTCTCTTTTAAGGGTGCTAGTATCTCGCAGTAAACTAGTACTGTCTATTATAGCGGATAAAGAATCCTGTACTACTGCGGTAGTATCTGTCAAAATCCCACTGGGTAAACTATCTAGTACTTGACCGAATCCAGTGCTACAGCAGGTCATAAAAAGAATGAGGAAAATATGCTGTTTGGTGATAAGCAATCTTTTTGGGTCAAAGATACTTTTTAACTAGAAATGGTTTGTAGTAGGGTGAGGGATTTTTTCGTAGAGTAGGAGAATCCTGCGCTCACTCGTTCTTTTACCTCCTAAGAAAAAACCTTAGCTATACTTAAATAAAGAACATGGCATCTAAGCGTTCTTCTTAGGTGCCATGTCCACGATAAAACTGCTTTAGCGCTTTTTAGGCATTATAATCAAGCTAAAGCAGTCATTTTTAATATTAGTTAGGTGTTAATTTTACCCTGTCCATTTTACTCCACCACTAACCGCTCCGTATGAATAAACCCATCACCTCGTACAGTCAACAAGTAAATACCTGCTGCGACCTGCTGCGGTAGTGCAATAGTATTGCCACCCTGCACCAAATCCATTTGCTTCAACCAAATCACCTTCCCAGTAATATCCTGAATAGACACTTCCGCCTCCGTAGGATTTGTATCTGCATTCGTAATAGTAATAAAGTCTGTAGCTGGATTAGGGTGTATGCTAAGTAAAGAATTATTAGTTGTTACTTCACGCGTGCTTACTCCATTTAGCATGCCCCTGCGTTGATCGCAAGGCCCTTTGTCAATAGCCTCAAAAACAAATAAACCTTCCTGCATATCTGCTACGAGTACATTACCCGAAGGCAAGAAAGGGTATACACCCCAAGCACCTTTGAAGTTATTGGCATCAGGCTCTTTTGAAGTATCGTATTCCGCTATTCGTACAGGATTAGCAGGGTCGCTAATATCGTAAACTTGCAGACCGTCATAATAATAAGAAACGTATAGATAATCACAAGCCACTATCTGGTTGTGTGGTATACTTGTAGGTGAGGGGTTACCTGCATCCATAAAGTTAATAACTTCCATATCGGTAGGATCACGCACATCTACTACCTTCATACGTCTACCGTGATTCTCATCGGCCATATAATAGTAGTCACCATCTTGACTCAACCAACCACTATGATTATAACCTTGTTCAGGATAATTATCTAAAGTGCCTAATATAACTGGATTAGCAGCATCCGTAAAATCTGCAACTGCAAAACCACCTGGACCAAGATTTAGATAGGCAATGTGATCTAAAACATATCCGTCATGTACTTGCTGAATATTGATACCAGCGAGCGAATTATGTAAAGCTAAAAAAACAGGATTTGCAGGATCACTTATATCATATATACGCATCGCTGAAAAGCCAAGACCAGCCCCATTTGCTATGAAAGCATAGAGGCGCTTATTTGGTTCGTCTAAAAATATATTGTGTGATCTAAAGATCAATTCGTCACTATCGTACAATACTTCTACAGGACCAGGAAGATTTCTCATATCCATGATTTGCAGCGTGCTCTTTTCCGAAAGGTTTGGATTTGTCGGCTCGTCCGCTACTGCATAAAGAATACCTTCTCCATTATCATGATAATCTCTATGGATTATTACTGGTCCAGAAACAGCTCCCTTTACTACTTGCACCTCTACAGGGTTACTAGGGTCCGTTATATCTATAAAGTGGGTGCCAAAAGTAGACCCTATCACAGCATACTCTCTATTATTGACGGCGACACCCCATATCTCATTGTAGGCATTATCATAAGTGTTAGAACCCACTAGACTATCGTCTGACCACTGACCGAGTAAGGTAGCTTGTTCCACCTGAGCATGGAGGCCAGCAAAGCCAAAAAACAATAATGTGCTGAGTAAAATATTCTTCATAATTATTCTATGTATTCTGTTAAATATACCTTTTTATCTTCGCAAATTACCTACCAAATTCCAAAAATGTAAGTTTGCTTACATATCAAATACGGCAGGATTCATACCCATAGCAGAAAAACCGCCATCGTGATACAGATTTTGCATTGTGATCATACGACTCAGATCCGAAAACATAAATGCCGCATAGTCCGCACAAGCATCAGAAGACGCATTCCCTAGCGGGCTCATCTTATCCGCATAACCAAAAAACTGATCAAAACCTTTAATACCCGCACCAGCAGTAGTGATCGTAGGAGACTGCGAAATAGTATTCACCCTTACTTTATTTGCAGTACCAAAGTGGTAGCCAAAGCTACGCGCAAAAGACTCTAACAGAGACTTCGATTCTGCCATCTCGCCATAGTCAGGGAAGATCCGCTGCGCTGCGATATAGGTCAGCGCCAAGATAGAGCCCCACTCATTCATTGCCTCTTTTTGATAAAGCGATTGCATGATTTTGTGAAACGAAATCGCAGAGATATCAAAAGTCTTTTGCATCCAGTCGTACTTCGTTTCGGTATACGCTTTTTTCTTACGCACATTTACCGACATGCCTATCGAGTGCAATACGAAATCTAGCTTTCCACCAAGGTGCTCGACAGACTGATCTATCAGCGCAGCGATTTCTTCTTCACTCGTTGCATCACATCCTATGACTGGTGCATTTAGTTTTTCACCAAGTTGTTGTAGTGTTCCCATACGCAGCGCAACAGGCGCATTTGTAAGCGTGATTTGCGCACCCTCTTCTACACAACGTTCTGCAATTTTCCAGGCGATAGATTTTTCATCTAATGCACCAAAGATGATTCCCTTTTTTCCTTTTAATAATTGATTTGGCATATGGTTTGATTTTGATTTTTAATTTTCTAAAAGCTCCTTTGCATTTTCTAGCGCAAAGGTAGACGGTGGACTCTTGCTGAGCATGGTTGCCAGCACTTTTATTTTTTCAGCATATTCCAGCACTCGGATATTGGTGATCGTTTTATTGCCGACATCCTTTTTATATACATAGAAATGTTGCTTGGCGTGCGCTGCGACTTGTGGAGAGTGCGTGATCGTGATCACCTGATGTGTTCTGGCCAGTTCCTTGAGGATACCGCCCATTTTGAGTGCAACATCACCAGACACCCCACTATCTATTTCATCAAATATCAGTGTAGGCAATTCCATATTATCTGCGATCAATGACTTCACGCACAGATTCAATCTAGACAACTCTCCACCCGATGCCACCTGCTTCACAGGTAAAAACTTACTCCCCTTATTCGCGCTAAAAAGAAAATTTATTTTATCGCCACCAGCAGGATTGAGATCCACCTTATCTAGCTGCACTTGCAAGTCTGCATTCGGCATCGCCAAATCACGCAGCATTTTTTTTATCTCTTTCTCGAATACAGGGATCGCCTTCTTTCTGCGCTTGTGCAGTTTTTTAGACATCTCCTCTAGGCTGTTTCGCTGGATTTCGATTTCTTTTTCTTTGGATTCTATCTCCCCATTCAGATCTGTAAAAGACAACAGCTTTTGTTCAAAGTCTCCTTTTATTTGCAGCAGTGCATCGCCCGTTTGCGCATTGTGTTTTTTCTGTAAGCGATATACTTGATCCAAACGATCTTGTATTTCATCTATTTTTTCGGGACTATATTCTATGTCTTCGCTGAGTTGTTCGGTGATTGCACTTACATCTTCCAGCTCCATGATACAGCTATTGAGTTGCGTAAATACCTTCGCCAACTTTTCCTCCATATCCTTATAAGGCAGCAGCGCACTCGTTAGCGTTTTGAGTTGGCTTAGGATAGATTGATCACTTTGTTCCAGCGCATAGTTGGCAGAAGTAAGTGCCTTTTTTATACCCTCTGCATTTTGCAGTACGTTGATATCCTCCTCCCATTTCACCAGTTCCCCTGCAGCTAGGGATATATTTTCAAATTCTCTTAGTTGAAATTGAATATAGTCAATCTCTCTATCCGCATTGCTATTCGCCGTGCGCAGGGCCTCCAACTGCTGGATATTTGCTTTGTACGACTTATAAAGCGACCAATATTCTGAAAGCAACACTTCATTTGCTGCTAGCGCATCTATGATCTCCATTTGAAACTCCTCACTATGCAGCGACAGATTATCAAACTGCTGATGCAGATTCACTTGACGACTACTTATTTCTTGCAGCAGTTTTAGATTGACGGGCGTATCATTTACAAAAGCACGCGACTTACCAGATGCGGATATTTCACGACGGATCAGCAGCTCCTCTTCGATGTCTAGATCATGCGCCTGCATGACCTTTTTCAACGCCTTCGGATAGGTGTCAAAAGTAGCCTCTACGATACACTTCTTACTGTCATCATAGAGGGACTTCGTATCCGCTCGCTTGCCGAGTATGAGATCGAGTGCGCCTAATAGTATAGACTTTCCAGCACCCGTCTCTCCTGTAATAATGTTGAGATCCGCCACAAAATCTATGTGCAGTTCATCTATGATCGCGTAATTTTTTATGCTGAGTGTCGAAAGCATTCCGTCTATTATATTCCCCTCAAAGGTAATCAATTTATACAGTACTTCCGCTACCCGAATACAAGTACATTTAACCTTATTTTTTAGAGACTTTGGGGGATCCGACCACCCATCTTGGGTAGTTTTTAGAGATATGTAGATCGAGGTATGGGTGGTCGGCGGGCTATGCAGGGGTACGCGTTCGCTCCCGTGCTTCGCCTGTCGAAGAAGACAGGCTACGCACCTGACTCTAGCGAGTCAGCCCTTACTATCCCTATCCCGAAAAAAGGAGTAAGTCGGAATTTGTCTTGATACATTAGACAAAATACCGTATTTTGCAATTAAAGAAATCTAGGCCATGACTAGCACAAGAATCCTAAATAAATATCAGAAATCAATTGGGACAGATCTCCAAATTGTTCATTCTTCAAAAAAAGGAGTTAAGGCAGAAATATTCTTTGATATTGTAGAGCTGTCAGGATTTAGTAAAGTATTCCTTGCGGAGAAGATATTCGATATTTCAGTTAAAACAGTTCAGCGATACAGAAATGAAAAAAAATCGCTTAACCCGAGAGATAGCGAAATCGCTTTAAAGTTAATGAAGTTATTTGCCAAAGGAATTGAGATTTTTGGATCCACATCTTCTTTTGTTCGTTGGTTAGAGAAGCCCTCCATAGGGATCGGAGGCGTTGTTCCTACCTCATTTCTAAATACCAATACAGGAATCGACTTGATCGAAGAAGAATTAATTAGGATCGAATACGGCGCATTAGCCTAAGTATGAAAGTGTACAGAATTACCTTGTCAAAATGGGCTAAATCCTTGAATGGTTCTGGTTATCCAGCTCGGTGGAATTCAAAAGGAAAATTTGTAGTCTATTGTGCTGGTAGCATAGCACTTGCCATTTTAGAGAATCTTGCGTACAGAAGCGGTGAAGGACTGATTAAAAATTTCAAAGTAGTAACACTTGAAATTCCAGATAAAGTAAAGCTAAAAAAGCTTACTTTAGAGAAGCTTCCAAAACTTTGGTACAAAGTCCAAAATTATGAGCTATCCCAAAAGGTCGGTGATGAGTGGATAGAAAAATCTGATTGTGCTGTCCTCGAAATACCATCTTCTATCGTGCCAAATGAAAAAAATTATATCCTAAACCTCAATCATAAAGATTTTAGTCTAATAAAAATAAAGTCAGTAGCGGATTTTGAATTTGACCCAAGGATTAAGCATTGATTGTTCTAAATTGTAGTTGTTATTTTATAACTTTTACTATTCCTATCTCGAAAAGAAAGAGGACGGGGAAAATAGTCGAATTTATGCAATCGTAATTCTTGCTTAAAGAACTAAATTTGATTATATTCATACTATAAAACGACAATTTATGGCAGCAAGTAATAAACTTAGCAATATGCAATTAGAATTGCTCAAATTATTTAGTTTGGATTTGAGCGATACGCAATTACTAGAAATTAAATCATTATTAGCTGAGTATTTCGCAAGTAAAGCAACTAGCGAAATGGATAAGCTATTTCAAGAAAACAATTGGGGAGAAAAGAAAATTGAAGAATGGAGTAAAGAACATATGCGTACAAAATATGAAGATCAATGAGGATTGTCCTTGACACAAATGTACTTCTTATATGTTTGTTGAAAACTTCAAAATATCGCCCGATATTTGAAGCTTTAATACGTGTGTAGAAAGTAGTCAAACACCACTTAGTGGAATCAAAAAATTAAGAACTATGCATAAAAATTACCTGCAATCTTCTATCAAGCAATTCGAGTATTACAAAGTATTAGGGGAGAAGACCTTTGCTCAGCTAAGTGAAGATAATCTATTTTGGCAATACAATCCAGAGAGTAATTCTATAGCTATTACAGTCAATCACCTCTGGGGAAATATGATGTCGCGTTGGACAGATTTCCTCACCTCTGATGGAGAAAAAGATTGGCGAAACCGAGAACTTGAATTTGAGACAGTCATCAAAACTAGGGCGGAATTAATGGACAAATGGGAGGAAGGCTGGGCTTGTCTTTTCACTGCACTCCATGCCGTAAACAAAGATAATTTCGATACCACCATTTACATCCGCAACCAATCTCACAGCATTACCGAAGCGGTCAATCGACAAATGATGCACTACGCTTACCACGTTGGGCAGATCGTTTACATTGGTCGCATGATTAAAGGCAAAGACTGGCAGAGTCTATCTATCCCGAAAGGAGATAGCATCGCATTCAATCAAGATAAATTCTCCAAAGGTAAGCATGATGGGCATTTTACGGATGATTTGAAGTAGGGGGGGGAGGATGGTAAATTATTTAAGTTCATAATTCAAACTCTGAGTAATAATTTCTATTTAATTCTATATGTTAAAAAAACTTAGAATGTGACATGGTTCAATATTTATTACTACATTTGATTATAACTAAAAGTCTTATAATCATGAGAATAGCCTACTACCGAAATAATTTGTTTTTCTATTCTGTAAGAAATTTCTTTTTTACAAAATACTAATTACTCTCTTTCTTTTTAGCGTTTGTGTTATTTCATTGAGTGGTCAAGAATTTGGTTACCAATTTTGCTTAAAGAGTGTAACCTTTGCGGAAGATACTGATACTCCAGTCAACGAATATATTTCTGTTGTAAAGGATAGACTTGGAATTTTCAGTGTTCCTCAATATAATCAACAAAGATGTGAAAAAGGTTTTAAAAACACTAAGAATCCTGTTGCATATGTTAGTGGTGGAAAGATCAATATTTCTGCAAAGTTCACAAGTAATTGTGAAGAATCCATCCTAGTACGTGGAGTGGTAAAAAGCACCAGTAAAAATGGATTTGTATCTCAAATGATATTTCCTTGCAAGAAGATATCATTCGAAAGCAGTGGTCAGGGTTCCATCTACTCATATGATGGCTTATCGGATATTGCTTTTGAATCAAAAACTATAAAATATTTTGAAAACTTTTCTATAGATTGGCAATGGTCTTACATCAACACTAATGTCAAAGACCCATGTGGTGCTGCTGAATGGGTTGATTTAGGGACAAGCACAAACCCAATGTATATTACCCTGAGAAAATTTGATCCTACATCTACTCAGACTGCCCCAACTTTTTTTCATACACTCTTAAAATTTACTTGTTCTGCTGCTGATTGCGAAACAACAGATTCAGGAGGAATTAGCAAAATCTGGGATGAGATTGACGAACTAGAAATTCAAACAGCTGATTCAAAAAAAGTTTTAACTTATTATAACGAATGGACAACGCAGTGCACGGGGACAAGGGAGCTCTTAAAAACAGAAGATGGGCAATGTGGCGCATTTAAGAATTTCATGCTAGATGCAATTAAGGTTCAAGGTATTAGGCATTCAACAGAGAATAAGGAAAATGTAGTTGTTTTCCCAGGGACAAACACAATAGATGCAGACGAATTTTTAATCGGTAATTGGGAGATTCAGTCAAGTCAATATAGTGATATTGGTGCGACGCAGAATGTTTCAGATGCCTATCAATTTGCGGGTATACCAGCGCAGAGATCTACAATGTTTGGTGGTGTTACTTATCTAGACACATGGACAAGTGGGGATAGATATAATTGGCAATACTCAGATTTTACTAGTATTTCAGGAATAGATGGGCAAGGGCCCAATCCAAGCCCAAGGAAGCACTTTAATAGTAACCATCAGTTCACAAACATTAACAGTGTTTTCATGGATCCTAGTTATGGGCTTGTATATCCTTCAATTCAAGATTTTGAGACAAATTCTGTTGTTGGATATATGTGTAATAGAAAACTGATTTTAAACGAGAACAATTTCGATCTAGATAATGATGGAATAGCTGATGACTTAAATAATAACAATGAAATTGAATCACAGGCAGAAGTCATTGTATTGTTTCTTACAACAAATAAAAGTTTAGTTCCATTACTTTCTAATCAATAAACAAAGCAAAATCTATGACCCATTTAAAATTTATATTTTCGTTCTTAATGCTATTTCAAATACAACTAATTTGTGCTCAGTTAGCAAATCTTGATACATTTGAATACAGAATAATTTTAGCAGAA
>ENA-ORXT01001635-ORXT01001635.1-marine-metagenome-genome-assembly--contig:-NODE-1635-length-29271-cov-42.016784_pt1 | contig 29271 bp, 13 predicted proteins | sample MGYA00237868_ERZ511482 | MGnify/ENA metagenome assembly ERZ511482 | reverse complement strand
CGCATCATATGGAGTAATTCATGACGAAGCTACTTTTATTGAAAAAACCGTTTGTGCACGAGCCTATTTCGGTCCAGACATTTTGGATGAGTCTACTTTTAACGGAGGTATGGACCTAAACGGTGATAACGATCAAAATGATAGGGTAGAACTTTATGTAATTTATATTTCTGATGATTTGTCAAACTATCAATTAAACTGGGATTTTTCAAAATATTAAAAATGAAAATTATTCTGTTCGTCTTGCTGGCATCAAATATTATTAGTCAAGGTATTAATAATAGAATTATCATCGACTCTGAAGGGTCTATATTTTCACGCGATCTTTCATCAATAAATAAGTATGATCAATTAGGTAATCATTTAGAATTCGACATTTTTGGTTTATATTATGATACAAGAAATAAATTTATGATAAATGATTTTTTGAATTTTAGTATAACTAATAACTATCGAGCATCTATTGAATACGTACACAATAGTGGGTTACCATACCCCAAAGATCGCTTGAATTTAGTTATTGGGGCTGATGAAATAATCTATTCAAAACCTAATAGTCAAATTGAAGGCGTTGCTACTTTTGATTTAACAAAATTCGCAGATTATGATAATTTTTCATTTTATGATATAAAAGTTATTGATCTTAATAATATTTATTTATTTCTTTTAGAAGATGTATTGCTAAATGTATATCAGTTGTCACTTCAATATGAACCTAACTCTATTTCTAAGTATACTAAAGTGTACTCTGAAGAAATTGAAAATCCAAATTATTTCAATGTTGTAGATTTTGATTTAAATGCCCAACAATTATCTATCATTATGAACAATTGCTTATTTGAGATGGAAGAAGAATCTTACAACATAACCCCCTTGGCAACGGACATAATATTTATCGATGACCATAAGAATAGTGAAAAATATTTTATTCATAGCAACGAATGGAATTCATTTTTAAGTGGGGAATCAGCATTTAATACCATAAATAGAATTGATTACTTTCAAAATAGATAGAAATGAAAAAATATTCTATTATGCTTTTATTTCTATTGACAAATCAATTGTACAGTCAGGATATAATTAGTACAGTTATAAATTCCTCACAATTAGGGATGTGCTCAGATGGCTCGATTGATATTACTGTAAATGGTGGTTACTCGCCTTATACTTTTGAATGGTCAAATGGTGAAACAACTGAAGATTTAGATAATCTAACTACAGGTGATTATTCCCTTATTGTTTCAGATGCTATTTGTAGTCAAGCTGAATTGTCATTTACTATTGAATGCACTTGTGATGAAAATTGTGAACTAGAAGCAGAAGTAGATGACTCTACATGTGAGAATTTTGGAGCTATAAAACCTGACCTAAGTTGTTATTATTTTAATCCCTCAGAATATCAGATAGAATGGTCTGATGGTATTAATGGTAGAGGATGGGATAGAGGAGGATTAATGCCTGGAGAATATTGCTTAACTGTAACTGATCCAAACGACTGCTCTTATTTTAATTGTTGGAATGTTGGCGGTGCTGATGGCATGTTTGATGCTGAGATAATTAGTTTCAATAATGTCGATGAATGTGATTCTGAGATGCCTTGTAATGGTTCAATTGATATTGAAATAATACAAGGAAATGGAATCTTCACCTACAACTGGTCGAATGGAAGTAATGCTCAAGACTTGACAAATGTATGTGATGGTGACTATAGCGTTACAGTAACTGATCAGAATGGTTGTACAGAGATACTTTCTGCAAGTTTATGTTGTTGTACCACAATTGAATATATTCCTGAATTGAATTTTAGTTCTAATGTTGCTGGAAATTGTTATGGTGATGGTGTGGAGTCAATAATCAATCCACCTTTATTAAGGAGCGGAAGTGAAGTATTAAACCAACTTCCAAATGCATCAATTTCTACACGAGTTAGTGGGGGTACAGGTAATTATTCATGCCAATGGATAGATCCAAACGGTCAAATAATTTCATACAGTTGTAATAGTGGATTAACTGGACTAAATGAGCCAGGTGAATATTGCTTTATAGTAGAAGATGGCTGCAATGAAATAGAGGATTGTATAACCATTTTGGATTGTAGCCTAAATCCAGTTCAAATTTCTGCTGAAGTAAATGATAATTGTTTCAGATTTGACGCTGCAGGAAATATATCTGTAACAGTATCTGGCGGCAATGGCCCTTATACTTACTTATGGACTAATGGAGCATCAGGAAATGTGATTGAAAATTTAAGACCTGACTTTTATTGCGTTACAGTTACCGACTCTAATAATTGTTCAGAACGTTTTTGTGCTTCAATAAATAATGAAGAAGCAGAATATTATGATAGAGTGGACTGCACCATCTTAGGACAATGTAATAATCAAATAGGAATTATCGAAGCAATTCCAGAAGGAATTAGAGTAAATCCAGAAGATTGTAGGTATAAGCAAAGATATTGTTATGATGGAGTAGTTTTAGAAAACATATATATAGGAACAAAATTTTCCTCAGGTGGAGGATGTATGAAAACTGAATCTTGTATCCTTACCGGTCAATACTTTGATACACATTATGGCACTTGGGTGAGGGATACCGATTCTGGATATGATTCTGCAAACGGTTGCTGGTATTGTAATGATATTAGATATTGTTCTTATCCAACAATTCCGGGTGACGAAATATCTGACTTTTCAGCAATTTCATTATTAGCTCTTGGATATACTAATAATGGTTGTCCTGGTGAATCAACAAGGTGTCTATTTAAAGTATATTGTGGCAATACCGTAATTCATGAAGAATGCGTGCCTACCTGTTACCAAGAAAGAGAATGCAAAACTCCTACTGGTCCATTCGATGGTGCTTTTACATATGAAGAAATTATCAGCTACAGAAAAATTGAAGGAGGTAATTACGAGAAGTTAATATCTTTTAATATTATAAAAATAGATACCGCCAAAATGCTGAGAATTATCAAAAATAAATCTTCTGAAAAAGAAAAATCTAAACTTATAACTGACGCCGAATTGAATTCATTTTCAAAGAATAATTCTTCTTATAAAGATGACTTATATATATACCCGAATCCGGCTTATTCAGAATTAAATTTGAAATTATCATCCGAAATTAAGGCTGAGAAAGAATTTTCTAAAATTGAAATTATAGATATATCAGGTAAAGTCGTTTATAAAGGAAATATTAATTTTGGTTCTAATCAAAGACAAAAAATTGATATTCATAATCTATTATCAGGATTTTATATTATAAAATTATTATCAAATGACAATAAATTTATTGTCCGTAAGTTCACTAAAGTTAAATAACATGCTAAAAAAAATATCATTTTCATTTAGAGCGATTTTAGGTTTTATTATGTTAATCCAGTTATACTCTTGTGACAATAGTAGTTCATCATTAGAATATTCTATCGAAGACTTAATTGGTTCTTGGAATGTAATCGGTTCTATATCTTATATACACGATGATGGTACATCAGAAGAAGTAACAGTTACTTATACATTAACTAGTGACGGGAGTTACACCGTAGCAAATAGCTCCGATATTTTTCAAAACATAGCAATATTATCATTCCCAATTTCATCTGGCCTTTGGTCTTTTGATAATTTAAATCCTAGAATAAAATTTTATAAAACTGGCCCAAATGGTGTAGAGTTAAAATTATCTACTTATTACTGGGATATTATTGCGTTAGAAGATACTGATAATAATTTGCCATACTTAAACGTAGATGTATTTGATGAAAACTTAAATTATTTACAAGAATTAGAGCTTGAAAAAATTGATTAGTATGTTGAGATTAACTTACAGCACCTTTCGTAAATCTAAGATTTGATATCCCTCAACGCTTAGGTGTAGCTCTTTTTTATATATAAGGATTTATTTTATACAGATCCTCCACTTATCACAACAGTCACAGTTTTCGCCATTTCTTTAACTTATTACAGTTCTTTGTAATAAGACAACCATCTGACATTAAGGAGGTTAGATACCTTGATTTACTCGTTAACTCGCTATCTTTCCACTCGATTTTTTAGACTAAGAGCTCAGAGTATGAATCCAAAAACCTTAACCCTTTTAATTTGGGGTATTATTGCCTTGTATACTACCCATGGTATATCAGCAGAACCTATTGCCCTTGATGATCCGAGACAGCCAAGTCTTCTCATTAATTTTGATGAGTGTACTTCATTCAGCGGAGGATCACAATTTGATTACACAGAATTTACGGCATTGGAGAATAACTTTCCAGACTGCAGCCAGCTTACATTGGTGGGGCCTGCTAATGTGTATAGAACTAATGTCAGTGGTAATGCCCATTCTTGTACTCCAGGTGTAGGTAATTCATTAGGTATGTGTATTGATGGATCTCCTAACTGTAATTATGATCCAGGAAGTGTCAAGTCATTAAAGTTTAATGTGCAAGTCACGCCTGGTCCTTCAGGGATCGGTTCATTAGACGGCATCAGTTTTTTTGAGCAAGCTCCGGATAATTTCAATTTCAACCTTGGAGAGCAAGGGTTAAATAATTATCCACAGTTTATCGGAATGAGAGTATTAGCTAATGGGGTAGAAGTGTATAGGCAAGAAGGTATTCCTACTAATAGATTTTGGACTTTTATGGAATTTGACTTTAAGTCAGATAGTGATTTTCAAGTAAGATTTACGACGGTTTTTAATTTTGAGATATTGCCTTATTGTCCAGTCGGTAATGCAAGCCAGAGGATTATATGGGATATCGATCAATTAGAGATTATAGGTAATTGTAATAATATATTCAGTGGTAATATATCGACTAGTGACATCACAGATATATGTGCTAATACAGGTACTGGTGGCATTGTTAAGGTTAATGTTAGGGATGCCTTTGGTCCATTACAATCTCTCATAGTTACGGACGAAAACAACAACATTATACAATTGCCTTCAAGTAATGTCGTTGATTTCAGATCTTTTAGAGATGGATCTTACAACATTTATAATATTGCATATGAGTCAGGACTTACGGGACTATCTATAGGTAATAATATATCACAGCTTACTGGATGTTTTGATGTGTCTAATACTATAGTTGTAAACAATAGTAGACTTAATGGAGGTAGATTAGTCTTTGATGATGGATCTAACCAAGCATTTATATGTGATAATAGTTCAGGTGGTAATCAGGTTTTAATGAACCTATCTAATACAACTGGAAGATTTACAAGCTATATTCTTGCGGATAGAAATAATAATATAATACAAACTTTTCAAGGCCCAGGATTTGATTTTTCTGTTTTTCCAGAAGGTATCTATAACATAGTAGCGGCAACTCATAATGGACAATTAATAAATTCTGTTGCAGGCGTAAATATCTCTCAATTAAGAGGTTGCTTCTCTCTGTCTAATATCATACGTGTCACTAAAGAAATACTTCTAATAGGTTCTATATCTATAGATGGTAATACACAGGTGTCACTCTGTGGAGTTAATAGCATGTCAGTAAGTCCAGTTATCAATGGACCGACATCTCCTAATATCAGATGGGTAGCTGTAGGCCAATCAGGAGCTATCCTTAATATATTCAATGGATTACCTATCAACATATCTAACTTTATAGAACCTAATTTTGATGTAAGGTTATTGAGCTTTGTAGGTACGCTAATTAATTTTGAAGTAAACGCTATGCTTAGCGACGTCGAAGGTTGTTTTGTGTTATCTAATCCTATCAGATTTAGTAATCTACAAGTAGATGGAGGTTCTATCCGATTAGATGGAGGAGCTACAAGTATAGAAGTCTGTGTAGATGATGGTGATAGAGAGAACTTATTAGTTACGCTTACGGGAAACATAGGTAGCCAGGCATCATATGCCATATTAGATGCTAATCAGAATATATTGAACATCACTAATGATAATGTATTCAATTTTGAAAATGTACCAGTAGGCGTATGTACTATCGTTCACATAAGCTCAGAAGGCGCTTTGACAGGTTTTGCAGCTGGTAATAATATCAACGAAATAGATGGCTGTTTTGATATATCTAATGATATTACCGTTACACGTTTAGAGCGATTTGATTGTGAGGGAGGATGTAATGTAGAAGGTGGTATACTGTCATTAGATCCAGTCACTATATGTGCAGGTGTTAATGGGACGCCTATGCTTGATGGTAGATTAGCATCTGAGATAGGTAATGAACAGCGGTTTGTTATTACTGACGCTACAGGAATTATTATTGATTTATTTGATGATTTTCCTATTGATGTGTCAGCCTTATCTAACGGTGATTATCTTGCTTATAATATAGCATCATTTGATGATACTGGCGTTATGGTTGGTGATAATATTAGTGACATAGACCATGATTGCTTTGATGTTTCTGATGCAGCTTCATTTACTATAGTTGAGAATAATGCAGGATCTGTAAGTTTCGATGATGGTACATTATCGATGCAGATTTGCGTCAGTGATATGATTGATAATATATTGACTTTTACCAATGATGGATCTTCTCAAGTATACCAGTACGTTATTACAGATGATAATGATATAATACTTGATGTAGTTGCTCAAGATGCTTTTGATTTCAATAATGCTCCTGCAGGAATATGCAGAGTATGGGGAGTGGCATCTGCAGAAACTATTAATATACAAGTGTCGCAACCTATCGCATCCGTCTTACAGGGGTCAATATGTGTGGCCCTTTCTGATAACTTCTTAGTGGTCGAGAGATTTAGCTCTGATGGTGGTATGATAAATTTAGAAAGTAATAGATTCTGTGTCGGTGACGGTATGCCAGATTTAGTTAGCGGTACGATTACGGATACTGTTGGTAATTTTTTCCAACTCATAGTCACTGATGCGGATAGTACAATTATTGACTTGCCTAATGCTTTCCCATTTGACGTAGAGACAGCTCCGGCTGGCACATGTCTTATTTGGAGTTTAGCTTCTAACAGTGATATAGAGTTGCAAGTGGGCTTAAGAATCTCAGATATCTCAAGTGATTGTTTTGATATTTCTGAGCCTGCAGAGATTACGAGGACTACTAATTTTGGTGGTACTGTAAGTTTAGAAGGAGGTGTTACGGAAATCGATATTTGTGTAGGAGATACTATCGTCGATGTATTGGAATTTATGACTACTGGTATGGGGCTTAACTATCAATATATTATAACTGATACGCTTAATATTATCTTAGGATTACCATCAGGAAATACTGTCAACTTTAATAATATTCCAGCAGGTGTATGTAGAGTTTATGGTATTGCACATAATGCCATCTACTCACAATCATTAGGAGATGTTTTGGCATTGCCAAGTTTCCCTAATTCGTGTTTTGATTTTTCTGATAACTTCATTCAAGTTAATAGGATAGACGAAGGGGGCATTTGCGGAGAAGAATGTATAGCTAATGCGGGTGTTATTTCTATATCAGCAAGTCAATTCTGTGTAGGAGATGGAGAAGCTGACCTACTTGATGCTAATGTCGTAGGTGCTTTAGGTGACTTCATGCAATGGATAATTACAGATGCTGATAGTCTCATAGTGGCAATACCAGATATGCTTCCTGTAGATCTTGATGGAGTAACTCCGGGCAGTTGTATACTGTGGAATATTGCTTCCGCTGATACGATCTCGATAATCTTAGGTCAGTCGATCACAGATATAGATTTAGAATGTTTTGATATTTCTGAAGGAAATTCATTCGATAGAATTGAAAATTTTGGAGGTAATGTATTCGCTTTCGATAATATTACGTCTATAGATATATGCCTCACTGATACACTATCTGATATCATTACTTTCTTCAATGACGGTACGGCTAATATGTATCGGTATGTGATAACCGATGAGAATGATATAATCATAGCATTGCCTTTAGATAATACTTTTGATTTTTCTACTGCTCCTGCAGGCGTATGTCGAGTGTATGGTATAGCAATACAATCTGATATTGAATTATTTGTAGGTCAAGAACTTACTGAATTTAATAGTATGAATAACTGTATAGATTTATCTAACAACTTCATTACTGTCAATAGATTTGATTCAGGTGTAGAATGTGGTGAGATGATTTGTGTAGCTGACGGTGGTCAAGTAGATCTCGAAATTAATTTCTTCTGTGTAGGAGATGGAGAACCTGACCTTGTAGATGGAACTATTACTGGATCTGAAGGCGCTAATATGCAATTAATAGTTACAGATTCAGACAGTATAATTATAGGTCTGCCAGGTGGCTTTCCTATAGATGTCGATAACTCTGGTCCAGGCAATTGTATTATTTGGAATCTCGCTTCTCAAGATCCTATAGAGTTATTGATAGGATCTCCTATTAGCTCTATACAAGATACATGCTTTGATTTATCTAATGCAGCTCCTATAAGTCGCGTGGAGAATTTTGGTGGTGTCGTCAATCTTGATTCTGGTGAGCAGTCTGCTACAGTATGTGTCGGAGATTCTATAGCTAACGTATTATTTTTTGAAAATACTGGAAGTGGAGTGATGTATCACTACATCGTTACTGATGAGGATAATATTATTATAGGATTACCAGGAGATAATATGGTTGACTTCGAAGGTGCTGGAGTGGGTGTATGTAGAGTATGGGGAATCGCTCATGAGATTGACTTAAGCTTCCAGATAGGTGATCCATTAATAGAACCTGATAATATAGGTACTTGCTATGACTTGTCTAATAACTTTGTAGAAATTACGCGATCAGAAGATAACGACGCATGTGATGCATGTGTTGCACAGAGGAATACTTGTACAGGTGATGAGGTAGGATATATATTTGATGATATTACTGTTGCTGTAGATTCTAACGTATGTATTCCACTTAAAGTAACAAACTTCGTAGATGTGATTACATTCCAGGGAGGTATCATGTGGGACTCTACTGCGCTACAATTTACAGGAACTCAGAATTATGCACTGGCGGGTATGACTGCCATTGGATCATTTAATATAGATACACTTGGAGGGATCGGGTCTTTTGTATGGTTTGATAATACTGGAGGTGCTGGAGCGACAACTTTAGCTGATAGCAGTACTGTCTTTGAGATATGTTTTGATGTTATAGGTGAAGATGGGGATAAGTCTCTTATAAAAGTTGTAGATACAGATGATACCATAATCCAAGTTTCTAATGAGGCTTCTGTATATGAATTTTGTGTAGACGACGGATGTGTCACCATCGTAGAAAATAATCCTATAAGCGATATTTTTACTTTGATAGCTGATGAAATAGTTACGATTGATACAACAGTATGTGTGGATGTAAGAGCTACAAATTTTGATGGTATAACAGGAATGCAGTTTGCAATGCAGTGGGACAGTACATTTATGTGTTTTGATTCTATAGCTAATAATAATGAATTAATAGGGATCTTTCCCGGGTCATTCTTTCAAGGTAATCAAGCCGACAGAATACGACTTACATGGAATAATAGTGAGACAACATTACCAGATGGTACGTTACTGTTCTCAGTATGCTTAAGTATTAAAGAAGGCAATTGTGATAGCACTTCGTTTTTTAATTTTATCGATGATAGAGTACCTATCGAAATATCTATGGGTACAACTTCGATTCCATTTGATCTTGATAATGGCTCAGTGACATTAGAAGACTGTACTAATCTGGTCGTCGGAGAGGATATAACATTTGTGATATCACCTAATCCAAGTGATGAGTTAGTAACAGTACACATAGAAGAAATGCCAGACCATGAGTATGAGTTAATAGTACATAATAGTTATGGTGAACTTATACATACTAGGAAAAGTATGGATACAATAATGAGTAATGAATTAAGTGTTACGGATTGGCCTGAGGGCATTTATTACATGACGATAATATCAAAGAATAAAAAAAGTACAGAGAAATTTATTGTTATACATAGATAGAGTCAGCGTTAGCTGTTATTTTAACGTTTTAAGATAATCTTAGTCTTTCCCACTTGAGCTTGTATATATGCTATAGAAATACAAGTCTCTTATTGTCTAAAAACGTTTTTTTTTGCAGAGGCGTTAGTCGCTTGAGAAGCGAGAGTATTTCTATACGTAATTACGTATAGATCAATTATTTACATAAAGATTAAGACCATGTTATCAAAGTTGCAGACACCGATTTTGTTGTTATTACTTTCACTTATAACAACCAACTTAATTTCTAACAATACTCCTGGAGTGTTAAGTCAGAATACTCCAAGGCTTTACTTTAGTTTTGACGAGTGTGTCTCATTTGCAGGTGCATCAAGTCAGGATTATTCAGAGTTTACAGCAGAGCAGTATAACTTCTCGGAATGTAGTAATATCGAAATGGCATTTCCTGATCACGTATATAGAGGACAGAACTTTCCACATTCTTGTACGCCCGGTATAGGAAATTCTCTAGCAATGTGTATCGAAGGCAGTAATAATTGTAATTACGACTTAGGTAGTAATGCTTCACTTAGATTTAACGTAAGAGTTATTCCAGGATCTAATGGATTAGGCTCACTAGAAAAAATAAATTTCTATGAGCAGGCACCTGATCAGTTTGTCAATGTCGGAGGTAATTCAGGTTTGAATAATTATCCTACGCTATTAGGAATACGTGTTCTTATAAATAATAATGAAATATATAGATCTGTCATCAATACGTCGAGAAGCTGGACATTGACTGAAGTTGACTTCAGTGCATTTTCTGCATTTACTGTTAGTACGGTGACGGATTTTGAGATAGAAATGCTACCATTTTGTCCTGTCGGCAATGGCGGCTTTAAGCAAGTATGGGATATAGACGAATTAAATATCATAGGTGGTTGCAATAATATTAATGGAGGTATCATAAGTACACAAGATGATCCTATAATCTGTACTACCGATATGGGAGCGAGTACAATAGACTTTAATATCAATAATTCTTTTGGAGGAAGTTCTTCTTGGGTAGTAAGTTCTCTGGATGGAGATATTATATTAATACAAGATAGTGAGGTTGTAGATTTTACCTCTATTCCTAGTGGAATTTATAATGTAAATAACGTAACGTTCGATACGGATATTATGGGATTTGTTATAGGTAATAATATCGCAAATTTGACTGGTTGTTTTGATTTTTCTAATACGATAGAAATTAATAACACTACTATTGTAGGAGGGACTCTTAATGATGCGGTAGGATTTTTAGATGTATATATATGCACTAACGATGTATCAGACAATATTGTAAGCACACAGTTAAATGGTGCTCAAGGTACATTTGTAGATTATCTATTGACTGATCAGAATGATATTATTATCCAGTCGCTACAAGGCCCTGACTTTAACTTTAATTCGATTGCTGAAGGCAGTTATCGCATATATGCAGCCAGCCATAATGGTAAATTTTTTAATAGCATACCTGGATTTTCTATTAATGAATTATCGGGGTGCTTTGAGTTATCGGCACCTTTATTAGTCTTCAAAGAAATTATCCAGATAGGTACAATTTCTTTTAATGGAATGACAAGTATAGAGTTATGCGGAGCAGAAGGTATGTCGCTTACGCCGGATATCACGGGACCTGCAGCTTCTAATGGACGCTATATTGTATCTGCACCAGATGGTCAGATTCTTAATATCTTTAATACAGCACCTATAGACATAAGTAACTTTACAGTATCCACTGTTGAGATAAGATTAATAAGCTCCATAGGACGAGTATCTAATCTTCAGGTTAATGATAATGTAAATGATATCGATGGCTGCTTTCTATTATCGAATGCCATTACTATTAACAATGATGATATTGACGGAGGTACAATAAATACAGGAGGGTCTACAGATATTACCATATGTCTTAATGATGTCCCTGTTAATACCTTTGAAGTAGATCTTGTAGGTAACTTAGGCGATTTGTCGGTCTATATTGTTACAGATCAGGCTAATAATATTTTGGAGATTTCTAATAGTAATACATTTGATCTATCCTCAGCAGGCGTAGGGACATGTCTTGTATATCACTTAAGTTATATCGATGGCCTTACAGGCTTACAGGTAGGTAATAGAATAACTGACCTCGATGGTTGCTATGATTTATCTAATGCAATAACAGTTCTAAGAAACCAAGTCAGTGCAGGTACGATAACAGATGGATCCGGCAATACTACAGTGATTGTATGTTCTGGTGATGGTGTCTCTGATGTCTTTAATGTAGTCGTATCTAATGGTAATGGTCCATTTTCTTATTACCTAGTAACAGAGCCTAATGGAGACATATTAGAATCAGGAACGGATCCGACTTTTAATTTTGAAGGCGTTGTTACTGGAGAATGTCTTATATATCACGTATCCTCGATAGAGGAAATAAACTTTATGCCTGGCCAGAATATCAGCACTATAGATGGATGCAGAGATATATCTAATTCCATCTCTGTAATAAGAAATCAAGTCAATGGTGGAACTTTAACAGCAGATGATAATACAAATTGTGTGGCATTGATTACAGGTGACGCATCTTTAGATAGCGTTAGTGTGGTATTGTCTGAAGCTATCGGTGATAGTATGGATTGGATAGTTACGGATGCAGCTGGTGATATATTATTACTACCAGTAGATCAGCCATTCGGATTAGAGGGATTAGCGGATTCTATGTATATAAGGAATGTAAGTTATAATGGTGTGTTGTCAGGATTAATGGTAGGCAGTAACGTCTCTTCTTTGACGGGATGTTTTAGTTTGTCGGATTCAGTAAAGGTCGTACAACAAATGTTGAACGGTGGTACATTAACAACAACTGATGGGCTAGTAGTACTATCAGCTTGCCTTGGTGATGGTATCGATGATGTCATAGATGTAACACTTACTAATGATCAGGGACCTGAAGCAACATTTATAATTACGAATGATTTGGGTGAAATTCTTGGCTTACCAATGATGCCTCCTTTTGACTTGACTAATGCAGGCAATGGCGCTTGTACCATATATAATATCTCTTACATGAGTGGTATTATGGGACTGGCAGTCGGAGAGAACATTAATAATCTTTCTGGCGCTTTCTCTTTAAGTAATGGAATTATTGTTAATCGTTCTGAAGTAGACGGTGGTGCTATTGCAGCTAATGTTAATAATGGAGGAGTGGGTACAGAATTTACAATTTGCTCTGGAGATGATACTGCAGATATACTTAATCTTACGATACAAGATACGACTGGATTAGTCTCGCAATGGATTGTTACGGATACTTTCGATAATGTGCTTATGATCATGGATGAAGCTCCAGAAGATTTTGAAGGCGTCCCTGGTGGTGCTTGTTATATCTATCATCTTTCATCTTTGCCTGGATTGATGGGCTTAGCTGTAGATGGTAATTTGTCAGAATTAGAAGGTTGCTTTGATCTTTCTAATAATGTAACAATAATCAGAAATGAAGTTAATGGAGGTGTACTTGCAATTGCTGACGGATCTGTTGTGGATACTATAATTGTTGGAGATCAGATTGCAGATATTATTGATGTCACACTTACAGGTAATATAGGAGATACCTCTCAATACGTTATTACAGATACAACGGGTGTCATCACTGTCTTACCATCTGGAGATGTAGATCTTAATACTTTCGATGAGGGCGTATGTCAGTTGTATAATTTGTCTTATGTAGATGATGTTTTTGGACTTGCCGTAGGCGAGAATATAGCTATGATAACAGGTTGTTATAATTTTTCTAATCCTGTGATTTATGTAAAATCTGTAATCTCAGGCGGATCTATATCGACACTTACAGGTGAGCTTACAGCATCTTTCTGTCTATCTGATTTAGATACAGATACATTATTTACTTCTCTTATGGGTAATGCCGCAAGTAACTTCTCATGGGTAGTTACTGATGAGGACAGTATCATTCTTGCCTTACCTGCTGGACCTAATATTGATTTTGCTGGTTCGGGATTTGGTATATGCTCTGTGTATCACATTGGTTACGAGGATAACTTAACAGGTCTTACAGTAGGCAGTAATATAAATGCACTGACGGGAACATTCGATATATCTAATTCAATAACTGTAACTCGTGATGAGGTTATAAGTGGGACTTTGCTTACTACTGATGACGAGTCCGCTGTTACGATCATGGTAGATGATGGCATGGCGGATCTTATTGATGTCGTGGCACCTACAGTTATGGGCGCTGACACTTCAGTATGGTTGATCACAGATACAATGGGAGTGATCTTAGAGTTGCCGATGGGTCCTCCGTTTGATTTTGAAAATGCTGGAAGCGGCGTGTGTCAGATTTGGTACCTTAGTTATTTAGATCCATTAATGGGTATAGAAGTAGGTGGTAACGTATCAGATTTTGTAGGATGCTTTGCACTATCTACACCAGTTACAGTTACAAGAGAAGGCTTAATGGGTGGAAGTCTTATGACTATAGATGGTCTGACCTCTTTGAGTATATGCGCTGGTGATGGTATTCCTGATCCTTTTGATGTTATATTGACTGATACAGTAGGGACGCAGTTTTTTTGGGTGATTACTAATGACATCGGTGATATCTTAACATTGCCGAGTGGTCCACCATTTGATCTTGAAGATGCAGGAGTAGGTACATGTAATATTTACAATATAAGTGCAGCCTCTAATCTTATGGGATTAGTGATGGGAGAAAACATAAGTAACCTCACGGGAAATTTTGATCTATCTAATCCTATTACGGTATTTAGAAGTCTTAGTGTAGGAGGTATGATAACGACATCTTCTGGAGAAACTGTAACAACAGTTACTGTAGATGATAATTTTCCGGAGTTAGTAGGTATCAATATTTCTGGAGCTTCAGGCGTAAATATGACATGGATCATTACTGATACGACAGGACTAATTATGGAGCTGCCGTCAGGTCCTCCATTTAATTTTGAAGATGCAGGAGAAGGAGTCTGCGAGATATGGAGTCTCAGTCATGGGGATGGAACGACAGGAATAGAAGTAGGTAATAACTTGACAGACATAATGGGTTGTGTAGAATTATCTAATTCTATAAGAGTTATAAGAGAGCCACTGATATTAGAAGCAGGTAATATCGTTTTGCCTGGTGATGTAACTGAGACAAATATCTGTACAGGAGATGGTATAGCTGATCCTTTAGATATTACATTGACAGATAATCAAGGACCTATTTTTAGATATATAATTACTAATACGTCAGGAGAGATATTAGGTCTTCCTCCAGAGGGAGGTATGAGTACTTCTATTAATTTAGAGCAATCAGGTGGTGGCGTAGCAAGGATATATCACTTAGCTCATGCTAATGGTCTTACAGGCCTATCGGTAGGTAATAATCTTACCGACCTTATGGGCTTATTTGATTTGTCAGATTTTATAACTGTATTAAGATCTGCAGTAGATGGAGGTACAGCAACACTCCTTGACGGGACTACTACTGTAAATATTATGGTTGGTAATGGGGTGCCTGATAGCATTGATGTAAATGTTGTGGACACCGAAGGAGATTCGACTTATTGGTTGATAACTGATAGCGTAGGACTAATTTTAGCTCAGCCTGATACTTTGCCATTTGACTTTGAAAATTTTGAATCTGGAGAATGTAATATATATAACCTCAGTACAACTGGGGCAGTTACTGGTATCGCGGTAGATAATAACATAAGCGATCTTGCAGGATGTTTTGATTTATCTAATGCAGTAACAGTTATGAAGCTTGGTCTCAATGGTGGTGCTATAAGCTTCTTAGATGGATCTACACAGATGGATGTATGCTATAACGGTATGGATATAGACTCTATTGGAGTTACACTCGAAGATAATAATGGAGCCCTACAGTCGTTTATAATAACTGATGATCAAGGTGATATTTTAGGCTTACCTACAGCGTCACCATTTGATTTTGATAATGCAGGATTGGGCAATTGTTTTATATATAATATAGCCTATGATGCAGGTCTGACTGGATTAGAGATCGATAGTAGTATCAATGACTTAGTAGGTATGTTCTCTTTATCAAATGGAATATCAGTAACAAGAAACGAGGCAGAAGCTGGCATGATCATGACAATAGATTCACAAGTAATGGACTCAATCGTAGTTAATGATATGATGCCAGATACGATACAGGTTGTCGTTACGGATACCATATTTGGTGATAGCCAGCAATACATCGTTACTGATGAGGCTGGTATTATAGAAGCCATTGAAATGTTTCAGGACACGACTTCATTTATATTCGAAACTCAAGGTGGAGGAACTTGTAATATATGGTTACTTAGTAATGATGCTGCATTGACTGGATTAGCAGTCGGTAATAATGTTAGTGACTTAGACGGCTGTTTTGATTTGTCTAATCCTATCGCTATAATAAAAGATGGTATAAGTGGAGGATTTTTAATGACGACAGATAGCTTGACATCTTTATCAGTTTGCTCTGGTGATGGCATTGATGATTTAGTGGATTTTATACTTGTAGATACTTCAGGGACTAACCATAATATCATGCTGACATCAGGAGGTATTATCTTAGCACCGAGTGTGCTGCCACCATTTAATTTTGAAAATATTGCAGGGGGATTAACGGAATTCCAATTTTATAATATCGCTTACGAGGATGATATTACTGGATTAATTATGGGGCAATCCCTGAGTGGATTAGGTGGTACTTTTGATCTTTCTAATGATGTCACAGTATTCAGAGATCTTAATTCTGTAGGGACTGTCTTTGGTAACAATAGTATGAATGTCTCTATCATCGTTGGAGAAGGTATTGATGATACGATTACTATGAATATGCCTACTATTAATGGTGATACGTCAGCATGGCTAATCTTAAATACTTCCCATGAGATAATTGATCTTCCAAGTGGACCGCCTTTCTTATTTGAAGATTCTGATTTAGACACTTGTATCATTCAGTTGTTAGTGTACTCATTTGGACTTAGTGGATTAGAAGTGGGTAATACTGTAGATGATGATCTTGATGGTTGTTATACACTTTCTAATGAAGTTACTGTAGCTAAAAAACAATTGAATGGTGGATCACTTACTACAGCTGGAGGTGATACGATGGCTCAGTTCTGTGTCGGTGACGGCATAGCTGATATATTGGACGTGGTGTTAATAGATACCCTTGGAGACGATCAGAATTATCTTGTCGTTGATAGTATGGGTACAATACTACAAGTGTTAGATGATGACAATTTTAACTTTGAAGGATTCGGTTCAGGATTATGTTCAGTCTACAGCATAGTCTATACTGGGACAATTACAGGTCTTGAGTCAGGACAAGATTTAGATGAAGTAGACGGTTGCTTCTTGTTGTCTAATGCAATTTTGGTAGAAAGAATATCTGTGATAGGAGGCACCTTAAGTCTAATGAGTGGAACACAAGACACGATTTTATGTAATAATGATGGTGTCGATGAGATGCTCACTTTTAACACATCGAGTAATGCAACACCCTACGTGTATGTTGTAACTGATACTTTTAATGTTATAGATACTGTCTTAAGCTCTAATACGTATACTTTCAGCGATAACTTATCGGGTGTGTGCAGAGTATGGGGTATTTCTTATACGGGTATGCTTACGGCAACAGTAGGAGATACGTTATTTGTAGACATGTTATCTTCTCAGTGTGCAGATATATCCGGCAATGCTATTACTGTAACTAAAGAAGATTGTCCTGGTATAGCTGTTATCAATGAGATAACATCTGCTGGTATGGTAGAGATAACTAACATAGGTTCTGATACCGTTGACTTGGTAGGATATCAATTATGTAATGATGGAGATTATCAAGAGATTGTCGCTGCTGATGTCAACTGTGGAGAATTGATGCTTGCTCCTGGCGAGTTCGTAGTTATTAATCTTGCTGATATTGTAATCGATACATTGGATGGCGAGATGGCATTGTATATAGATGGTAACTTCGGTAGTAATCAGTCTATCGTTGACTATGTACAGTGGGGTAGTGCTATGCACCTCAGGACTAATATAGCTATCGGTGCTGGGATATGGACTGCAGGCGATGCAGTGACAAGCTTTACAGCTCCTAACAGTCTACTGTATGACGGACAAGGTGATGCTTCTACGGATTGGTCCATAGGAACTTCTGGATTATGCATGAGTAATATTACTACGCCTAATAATCCGATAGAATTCTCTTATAGATTATTCCCAGTGCCATCATCAGAAATGATAAGTGTAGAGCTTATGGAACCATCACAGGATCCTATAAGTATAGAGATTTATGATAGTAATAGCAGACTTGTCACTACTCTCAGCAATAATAATAAAATGAGAACTGATATCTCTTTAGATAATTTAAATGAAGGATTATATTATATGAGAGTTACAGTAGGACGTCAAATAAAAACTAAGAAGTTCTTAGTTATAAAATAAATTAGAAACGCAAAGATTTATAAAGAGCTCGCTGATTGATATCAACGGGCTCTTTTTATATACCATGAGAGTCTACCATTATCAGAAAAATTATTTCTGCCAAAAGTCTTATATTTATATCAATGGAAGACAAAGTCAAAGATATAACCAGAGAACCTTCTATCTCATATGATGGTCATTATACCTATGCTGATTACCTTAAGTTCGAGTACGATCATATGGTAGAATTAATACGTGGTAAGATATTTAAAATGACACCAGCGCCTGCTTCATATCATCAAGATATATGTGGAGAGATTTTTACTTATTTCAAGAATTATTTGAAAGGAAAACCTTGTAAGATTTACATTGCTCCATTCGATGTAGTGCTGCCAGTAGAGAATCAAAAAAAACATACAGCTACAACGGTAGTGCAGCCTGACTTATGTGTAATTTGTAACCTTGATAAGATAGATGCAGCTGGGTGCACAGGAGCTCCAGATCTTGTAGTAGAGATATTGTCTCCTTCTACTTCTAAGAAAGACCTTAATGACAAATATAGTATCTATGAAGAATCCGGCGTATCTGAATATTGGATAGTCATGCCTAATGAGAAAATAGTAGAAGTTTTCTACTTAGAATCAGGTAAATACATGCGTGTCAAAGTATATACTTCAGATGAGATTATCACACCTATATTATTTTCTGACTTGGAGATTGATCTTAAGGAGGTTTTTGAAATTGAGTAGTACTAACTAAATTATGGAAGATAAAATAATAGATACTGCCAAAGAACCTGATGTACTTTATGATGTACAATATACCTATGCTGATTACCTTAAGTTCGACTACGATCATATGGTAGAATTGATACGTGGTAAGATATATAAGATGACACCTGCACCTGCATCTTTTCATCAAGATATCAGTCGAGAATTATTGGTGCTCTTTAGTAATTACTTGAAAGGCAAATCTTGTAAGGTCTACAATGCACCTTTTGATGTAGTATTACCAGTGGAGAACCAAAAGAAGAATACAGCAACTACTGTAGTGCAACCAGATATTTGTATAATATGTGATCTGAGTAAGATAGATGCAGCTGGGTGCACAGGCGCTCCAGATCTTATAGTAGAGATATTGTCTCCTTCTACTTCTAAGAAAGACCTTAATGACAAATATAGTATCTACGAAGAATCTGGTGTATCAGAATATTGGATAGTGATGCCTAATGAGAAGCTAATAGAAGTATTCTACTTAGTAGATGGCAAATATAGTCGTATCAAAGTCTATACTGAAGATGAGCTTATGAAGCCTATTTTGATTCCTGATTTAGAGATAGATCTAAGGGAGGTTTTTGGGGAGGACTAAGGGATATTTATTAGTTATAGATAAGCTAAGATGAAAAAAATATAAATGTGAGATATGTAAAAAAAGCACTCTGTTTCCTACAGTTCTTATAATATCATGCCAAGGAAAGTGAGAGACATGCTTAGGAACGAAGACGAGGTTTTTAAGCAATATATAATGAAGATTAATACTAAATATACGCGGCAATTTGAATATGAAATGGTATAATACATTGATACAATAAATTAAGGCTTGTAGTCAAAAAAAAACTTGCTTTATATGAAAGAGTTGTTACCGAAAATTCAATTATTTACTGATGGCGGAGCAGATCCGAACCCTGGAGTTGGTGGATTAGGAGTTGTATTGAAATATAAAGAACATCGGAAAGAAATATTTCGAGGTTATGAGTTGACTACTAATAATCGTATGGAAATATTAGCTGTGGTCGTAGGTCTTGAAGAATTAAAAAAGAGGTCAAATGTCGAGGTCTATTCGGATTCAAAATATGTTGTTGATTCGATAAATTTAAAGTGGGTATTTAAGTGGAAAAATAACAATTGGTTTAAAAATAAAGACAAAGCTGAGAATATTGATTTATGGGAAAGGTTGTTGATTCTTCTGGATGAGCATGAAGTCAGATTTAATTGGGTTAAAGGACATAATGGGCATTCAGAAAATGAACGATGTGATGAGCTTGCAACGCAAGGTATAGAATTGACAAATAAATTGGTTGATAGAGAATACCTAAATAGATTAGAAAGAGGAGAGAATTATGGTAAAGTTCTGAAGGAAGGAGATTCGTGTAGAAAGTGTGGAACTTCTGTAATTAAACGAATTTCTAAAAAGCATAAAATTAAAAAGAAGAAAAAATATTTTTATAAATATTACTTAGTATGTCCAAGTTGTGAAAACATGTATATGGTTGAGTCAGCTAAAGTTGAAATCGATAATGGTATAGATTTATTTGAGTAACGAATATATAATGGGTAAAATCTGTCGAGGAATTCTATGAGACTTTAACCATTCACCATTAATCACTACCCATTATTCCTACCCAATGAATTTCACATAAAGAAAGAAAATGGCAAATCCTGATAAGAATATAATTCCAATATAACTCAGAATTCTCATCCATAACGGAGGTACAGCTTCTGCGCCTACATACTTCTTCTGAACTAAAATCAAATTGACAACAGCTACGAATGGTGCTATAAGAAATGATATCGTCGTTGCCAGATCGATCAGTACTTTGAAGTGCTTAAGAAACAATGCAATAATTAGAAATGATCCTATGCTCAGAACAATCAGGGAAGCATTATATGCCTTAGAATTATTGAGAGCTTTCTTCGATTCTTTATCTGATAGAAATAATATTTCGGTAGTTCTTTCTAATGCTCTGGCATAACCATCGAATACAGTTATACTGGTGCTAAACATAATCGAGAATGCAGATGCAGATATGATGATGTAGCTCCAGTCGCCTATAGTATTTGTATATAGTGTCACCACTTGACTTGCAAATGCTCCGCTTCCTGATGGCATGGATATACCAGAACCATAAAGAAAATATGCACCCATCGTCAGGAAGCAAATAGATAATCCAGCCGCCATCCCATAACCTAAATTAAATTCAAACAAAGTCTCTTTTAAGCTTGGCTTATAACCACTTGTCTTTATTTTTTCTATCGTCCATAAGCTATTCCATGTACACAGGTCAAGTGCTGTAGGCATCCATCCCATTAGTGCTATAACGAATAGTATGCCTAGCTCATCAAAAATTTCTGGTTTAATAAAACCATCAATTTTTTCTATAGGCCCATGTATTAGCGTTAGTATGAAAGCTAATAAAGTAGAGAGCAATAATACGACGCCTATTATCTTGATGAGATGATCAAGTATGTTGAATTTGCCAATGAGGAGTATACCAGAACAAATGGTAAATAATAATAAGGTTGGGAATAATTTGAATTCTGGCCACCACGCTGATATATTAAATAAGTTATCTAAGAATCCTACTGTCACAAACCCTACTGCGGAAGTCACAAAAAACATAGACCCTAAAGTCACTAAGAAATAAATCCAAATAACAGGTTTACCTAATTTCTTATAGCCATCTATAAGACTCTCGCCAGTAGCGCTGGCATATCGAGAACCATATTCAAAAAATGGATACTTGAATACGTTGGCAGCGATAATAATTCCTAATAATGCAAAACCATAATTTGCACCTGCTCTTGTACTCTGCACAAGATGAGAAACCCCGATCGCTGTACTTGCGAATAGTAACCCGGGGCCTAATATGTTGCTTATTTTCTTGTAGAACATTGATCTAATAAAAATTCAGATTCCAAGATAGTAAAATCTATGTCATAATGATTTTTCTAATAAAAACCCTACTTTTTATAACTGTGAATATGTCAACCAATAGAATTCTATATTTGCCTTATAATAACACACTATGGCCACGATAACGAAAACTACTTTCAAGTTCTTAAAAGATATAAGGGCAAATAATAATAGAGATTGGTTTAAGGAAAATAAAGATCGGTATGATACGGCTCAAGCCGAGATCAAAGACTTTATGGAATCGGTACACTCTGATCTAAGTAAGTACGATGAGATAGAACGAAAAAAGTTATTTAGAATATATCGTGATGTCCGATTCTCTAAAGACAAGACGCCTTACTCTTCTAACTTTAGAATGTCGTTTGGAAGAGCAGGTGACTACAGGCGGGGTGGATATTATCTTAAGATAGAACCCGGAGCCAGCTTTGTCGGTGGCGGATTCTATAATCCCGAAGCCTCAGACTTAAAGCTTATCAGAGAGCAAATAGCTGCTGATGATAAGCCACTTAGAAAAATATTAAAGTCAAAAAAATTCAAAGATACATTCGGAGAGTTACAAGGTGCTCAACTAAAAACTTCTCCCAAAGGATTTGATAAGGAACATCCCGCTATAGATCTTCTAAGATATAAGTCGATGTATGTTTTTCATGAGTTTAATGACAAGGAAGTTTTGTCACCAGATTTCATTAAGAAAGTGAATAAGGTCTATAAAGACATACAACCATTCTTTGCTTACATGACAGATATATTGACACATGATCTTGATGGGGTGCCTTTGTATGGGTAGTAATTATATATTTGAAATACCTGTATTATTAAAATTTATAACGTAAATGGAAAATATTAATATGAAATATTTGTAAAAACAATTTTAAAATCATGAAGAACTACGCCATTATTTCATTCCTTTTATTATTAATTATTAGTTAATGTGATTTGCCAGACGAAACCGTTTGGCGATGGCTGCGCCTTCGTCATGGTGATATCATGATTGTATCATGACCTAAGGATATACTATTTCTGAAAAGCCAATCTCAATATACCCCCGGAATGAGCTTGTAACTCTCTTTTTTATATTCCAAAAATTCAGGATTTTCACCATACTTCCCCGTTTGGCGATGGCTGCGCCTTCGTCATGGTGATATCATGATTGTATCATGACCTAAGGATAAACTATTTCTGAAAAGCCAATCTCAATATACCCCCGGAATAAGCTTGTAACTCTCTTTTTTATATTCTAAAAATGAAGGATTTTCACCATACTTCTCAGCCCATTTTTCTTCGAGGGGAGGTATGCCTGAGAACTTGAGTAGTAACAGAATTATCCATAGTGGAGAGAGTAGAGCAATCCATTGCCATCCTGAAATGTAGGATACTGTCGCAGTAAATACACCAATCCAAAACAAAATCTCTCCAGTATAATTGGGATGTCTAACTTTCTTCCACAAGCCACTTTGTATAAAGGTATCAGGATTCTTTTTCTTGAATTGAAACTTTTGGTAGTCAGCAATAGATTCTAATATCAATCCTGATATAGCTATGATACAACCTACCCAAAAAATAGGTGTGGGAATAGAATTATTGACACTATAGAAAATAATGAATGATAAGCTGATTATGAATATGCTGATAGCTTGAACGACCCAAAAGAATAAAAACGAAGTCAACTTCTTACGGAATTTATCAAAGCGAGCATCTCTACCCATATGCATAATTCTAACAAATAAGTACCCTCCTAATCTAAATGCCCAGACCGCAATAAGTAAGAACATTATAAGATCAATAGAACTACGATCAGAAAGATAAAAGCCCACACCATTTATAATAAAAAAGCATAGGCTGTAGCTAAAATCTGTCACTTTATCAGTCTGTAGGAGGTAGGCGATAATGAATAATGAAAGGTTTAAGCCTACACTTACACATAATGCTGTAAGTAAAACTGATGCCATTGTATTGATTATGTTATTAGATAATATAGAACCTTAAGAGAACTACTAACATCAATTCTAAACATTGGTTGACCATAGAACAAATTCGTTATTGGCTTATAGAACGGAAGATTAATTGTCATGAAAGTGCATTACGTATGATCATTTGATATTTTTAAATATAATAGTAGGACATAATCGATATATAGAATTACTTTTAAGCCACAGTGAATAAAGAAAACTGCATACTATATTTTACGCTGACGCCTGAGTCAGAAATCGACAGAAAGCGCCTAAGCCGCAGCCGAAGGGCTAATTATAGGCTTATACATAAGATGTATGCACACACTAAAGATGTCTTATCTGCATCCAATATTGATATCATAGAGGTCAATGAAGCTGAACAAAAAGGCATTGGATTCGGTACTCGACTGAGTCATGCTGTAGAGCAAGTTTTTTTGCAAGGCTATCAGAATATCATCGTTGTAGGTAATGATTGTATAGACTTACGACAAGAAGACCTTTTCTATGCACAGGCACAACTTGAGATAGGACATCATACGATAGGTCAGACTAAGAATGGTGGCGTCTACCTGTTTACATTGTCTAAAGATACTTTCAATGCTGATTCATTTCGTGGATTATCATGGTGTCAGAATACGTTGGGCTCAGAACTGTATCAATGGATGTCTACGACTACAAGTATCTATTTTTTAGATATTAAAAGTGATATCAATACAAGCGAGAATCTAAATACGTGGATAGCATCTACCAGACGCCACTTAAGATTATACTTTCAAAATTTGATCTCATATATATTTCCTACTACTCATGTAGGTCTATTATCTAAAAGGGCCTACTACAGTAAGCTACTGCCATTACGTGCACCCCCGCTCTCCTTCATATAATCAAATAAGATTATAAATCAAATTTCCATTTAGTAATATCACCTGTTTGGGTGTTACTGATTTAATATTTTCTATTCATAACTATTTTTATATGTATAAATTATTGTTAGTGCTTAGTGCACTTACTCTGAGTACGATTGCCTTTGGACAATCTAATGTGGTGTCTGGAGTTATCACCGCAGAAGGCGATTATGCAATAGGTGCTACCGTATATAATGATTCAGGTGGTCAAGGAACTATTACTGATGATGTAGGATTTTTTGAAATTTCAGCAGATATCGGTGATAGATTAACAGTAAGTTATCTCGGATATAGATCCTATGAGATCACAGTAACGGAGGCGACTAATTATAATGCCACATTAGATGTAGCATCACTCGAAGTCGGAGAGATCGTCGTTACAGCATTAGGTCTTGAGCGTAATACAAAAGACTTAGGCTATGCTATACAGAAGCTGGAGGCCGAAGAGATCTCAAGTATCAAAGCAGTCAATTTTCTCGATAACTTATCTGGCAAACTTGCTGGGGTAACGGTAACGCAGGGTGCTACCGGTGTAGGATCTACATCTAAGATTACGATACGCGGTGAGTCCTCATTTAATAATAATAATCCTCTATTTGTAGTTGATGGAATTCCTATTAATAATAATTCTATCATTAATGTGACTAATGAAGCGGCTGCCGGATTTCAAGAGGTAGATTTTGGTAATGGCGCTATGGATATTAACCCTGATGATATCGCTTCTCTTACGGTGCTCAAAGGGCCAAGTGCTGCAGCACTTTATGGCACACGTGCATCTAATGGAGTTATCGTTATCACAACTAAGGATGGTACAGAAAGTAAAGGCTTAGGCGTATCTTATAATAGTTCCTACTTTGTAGATTCTCCTTTTGCACTTCCAGATTTTCAGAATTCTTTTGGTCAAGGTAACTCAGGCGCTTTTGAATATGTAGATGGATTAGGTGGAGGTATTAATGATAACATTACCTATAGTTGGGGTCCGCAATTAGATGCAGGATTGAATATTGCACAATTTGATAGTCCAGTAACATTAGCTGACGGTACTGTTGTACGTGGGGGTGATACAGCCCTTTATGGGGATGAATCTATAACACCTACACCATTCATATCTAATCCTAATAATCTTAAGAACTTCTATGAGACTGGTAATACATTGATCAATAATATTTCTATAAGTAATCAGAATAGCTTAGGAAGCTATAGGCTTTCAATGACAGATATGAGAAGTGATTCTTATATTCCAGGTGTCAATCTTAATCGGCAGACGGTATCAGGAAAATTTAATTTTTCTCCAACTGATAAGCTGAAAGTAAGCAGTTCTCTAAATTATATCTATTCTTCTTCTGATAATAGACCAGCAAGTGGTTATGGCTCTGAGAATATTAATTATAGTCTCGTAGCATGGATGGGCAGGCAGACGAATATAGAGTCACTAAGAGATTATTGGCAGCCAGGTCTCGAAGGCATACAGCAGTATTCATTTAATTACACCTTTTTTGATAATCCTAATTTTATATTATTAGAGAATAGAAATGCATTTAATAGAAATCGGTTTTTTGGAAATATTGCTGCAACTTATAGCATCTCTGACCACTTATCTGTTATGCTCAGAAGTGGTCTGGATTCTTCAGGTGAGGATAGGACATTCAGAAGATCATTCAGCAGTAATAGATTCAGTAATGGAGCATATGCTGAGCATCAAGTAGACTACCGAGAGACTAACACAGATATACTTATCAATTATAATAATCGGATCAATAAGAAAATAAGATACGACATATCTGCAGGCGCTAATAGATTAGACCAATCAGCTCGTACCTTACAGACGCAAGCAATAGGTCTGGCACAGCCAGGCATATTTAAGTTGTCTAATGGTGCTTCGCCACTTGAAGTATTTCAGAATGATAGTGATAAGAGGATTAATAGCATATATGGTCTTGCTAAGTTTTCTTATGATGACTTCTTATATGTAGATGTGACAGGTCGTAATGACTGGTCCAGTGCACTAGCTACTCCGCAAGGATCTGATAATACAAGTTTCTTCTACCCATCTGTGTCGGCAAGTTTATTGCTGTCTCAAGTAATTGAGATACCTGAATTGATTTCTTTTGCAAAGTTGAGAGCAAGCTGGGCACAAGTAGGTAATGATACTAATCCTTATCAGACGGTAGGCGTATTCCAGCCGCAGACACCAGTTGGCGGTAATCCTACTTTTTCCGAACAAGATTTTATCGCTAATGAAAGTCTGTTACCAGAACAGGCTACAGCCATAGAGTTAGGTTTTGATTTTAGATTTTTTGATGATCGTATTGGATTAGATCTGACATATTATTCCAGTAATAATAAGAATCAGATACTTTCATTACCGATAGCGATATCTTCAGGATATAGACAGCAGGTGACTAATGGTGGTACTGTACATTCCAGAGGTATAGAAGCTTTACTACACCTTCATCCAGTAAGGTCTCGTAACGTTAAGTGGTATACTAATTTTAATTTTAGTACTAATAAGTCTACAGTCAAAGACCTTCCTAATGATGGCGGTTCCTTGACATTAGGTTATTCTCGTGTCTATGATAATCCTAATCAGACAGTATGGTTTATCGTAGAAGAAGGTGGTGAGATAGGAGATATCTGGGGGACGGGATATCTTAAGAATGAGGACGGCGACTTTGTTATAGCTCAAGACGGTAGACTGACTGTGGATAATAATCTTAAGAAATTAGGCAATTATAATCCAGATTTCATTTTGGGTATGACGAATAATGTTGAGTATAAGAATTTCAGTTTAGGCTTTACATTTGATTGGCGTTATGGAGGGCAGATAGTAAGTAGAACGCAGGCACTCGCTGGAGTAGGTGGACAATTAGCCGAGACTGAATTTAGACCGGATGAGGGATTAATATTTCCTGGTGTCGTCAATACTGGAACAGAGTCAGAACCTGTATACGTTGCTAATGATATTGCTATCAGTCCAGAAACATATTACCGTCAGTTCTATGATAGAAATCATGAAGAGAATAATATGTACGATGCGAGTTATCTAAAACTTAGGGAATTACAATTGAGTTATAATTTTTCTAAATCACTATTAGCTAATACATTTCTCAGTAGATTGGAAGATTGTAAGGTTTCCTTTATAGCTCGTAACGTATTCGCTATATCTGATATTCCACATTTTGATCCAGAGCAGATAGCTGTCCAAGGGAATAGTTTTGTCAATGGCGTAGAAGATATGTCTTATCCGACGGCAAGAAGTGTAGGTGTCTCGCTTAACGCTAATTTTTAAAATAGTAAATAATAATGACTACAATGAAATTTATATATAGCACGCTTATTACTATTTCAATAATAATAATGTCATCTTGTACCGATGACTTTCAGAATATCAATACTAATCCTAATGCACCTATAGAAGTCGAAACAGAGTTCTTACTAAGACAAGTCATCTATGATTATGGAGAGCAGATGTCTTATGAGGGATTCGCTGCAGGTAATCTGTTGGGGCAATATTTTACTGCGGTAGATTTTAATTTATTTGATAGACACAGTTTGTCAGAGCCACAGTTTGGCGGTAATCCGTGGCCAATAATTTATACCAATTTAAGAGACAATGAACTTATACTTAAGGCATCATTGGAGAACCCTATAGATGCAGTCTACGAAGGTCCTGCAAGAATCCTTAAGGCGTATATGACTGCAGCATTGACAGATATATTTGGTGATGTACCATACGGAGAAGCACTCCAAGGTAAAGATGGAAATGTCACTCCTGTCTATGATCTACAAGAAGATATATATCTCGGAGATGAGGGTATTATCGATAACCTTGACAAAGCAATTATAGCTTTAGAGTCATACTCAGGAACACAGACACTTCGAGGCGATGTATTATATGATGGGAATTTGGATAATTGGATAAAATTTGCAAAGTCGCTTAAGCTAAAGTATCTGATGAGAATAAAGGATGTAGCTAATGTCACCTTTGAACTTTTTGATCTTATAAGTGAAGGAGGCTTCATAAGTGATAATAGTGAGAATGCGACTTTCTCATTTACTGATGGGCCGCCTAATAATTTCAGATTGGCGACAGCAAGAGTTGGAGATTTTAATCTATATGTCATGTCAGAAACGATGGAGGAGATATTAGTGGAATATAATGACCCCAGAATAGAGACATTCTTTAGGCCAACGGGTGCAGATGATAGCGTATATAATGGATTGCTTAATGGACCTAACGCATCCGAGACATCTGTCTCTATAGCTGATTACTCTCTTTCTGGAACTGTATTCAGAGAACAGACAAGCTTACTACAGGCTAACTTTATGACAGCTTGGGAGACGGAATATCTTATAGCCGAAGCAGCAGTGGTAGG
>ENA-ORXT01001634-ORXT01001634.1-marine-metagenome-genome-assembly--contig:-NODE-1634-length-29284-cov-7.889273_pt1 | contig 29284 bp, 15 predicted proteins | sample MGYA00237868_ERZ511482 | MGnify/ENA metagenome assembly ERZ511482 | reverse complement strand
TCATTAAGTATTAGTTCACGGGAATCTGAATGAACCAAAAAGGCATGCATTGTCAGTTCGAAATCTGGATACTTATGTACCACAGTCATAAAATGTTCACCTATAATAGCATCAATACTTAGCTCTTCTTTTAACTCTCTTTTAAGAGCTTGTTGCTGAGTTTCGCTAGCTTCAATCTTACCACCAGGAAATTCAAATTTTTCAGAAATATACTCAAGCTTATGCTTAGGTCTTTTGACTCCAAGAATTTGGTCATCATTTATAATGATTGCGGCAACTACTACAACTTTTTTCATTTATCTATTTATCGAGTAGAAAATCTCAAAATGAAGATAAGATTTATTATCCAAGTGCTGTAATTTAAAAGGATAACACTACCCCCTTCCCCCCAAAGCCCGCGCCACATACTTCCCAATAATATCAAACTCCACATTCACCATATGGCCTTTCTGTAGTAAGCAAAAATTTGTATGCTCGTAGGTGTACGGTATGATTGCAACCGAAAACTCAGTGTCAGTTGGTTCGACGACGGTGAGGCTGACGCCGTTGACTGCAATGGAACCTTTTGATACCACAAGATTCTTGTGCTCAGCGTCAAAAGAAAACCTAAAGTACCAACTTCCCTCTTTTTGGTCGATGGAAATTAATTCTGCCATGGCATCTACGTGGCCTTGTACCATGTGCCCATCCATTCTGGTGTTGGGGAGCATGGCGCGCTCTAGATTTAATTTATCGCCTTTTTTGACATTACCTAGGTTGCTGACTTTCATCGTTTCTTCGATGGCCGTAACAGTATATTGTCCATCTTTAATATCAACCAAGGTAAGACAAACGCCATTGTGAGCAATGCTCTGATCAATGTATAGCTCAGATGTATCGGGAAGACCTATGGTAAAATGATAGTTACTTCCTTCTTGCTTGATATCTAGAACTCTTCCTAGCTTTTCTATGATTCCTGAAAACATCTTAGGCGATTTCTTTCAGGATATCATAAGTTGCTCCTGCTCTACTCATCGTATAAAAGTGAATGCAAGGGACGCCTGCATCTTTCAATTCCTTGCACTGTTGGATTCCCCACTCTGTTCCTACTTTCCTTGCCTCTTTGTTGTCTTTGCAATCCTCCACTGCTTCTGAAAGCGCCTCTGGAATATCGATGAAGAAATATCTTGGCAAGGCAGAAATTTGTGATTTTGTAGTCAATGGTTTGATCCCTGGAATGATAGGGATATTGATATCGTTGGCTCTGCAAAGGTCTACGAAATCAAAGTACTTTTGATTGTTGAAAAACATTTGGGTAACCACATAATCTGCTCCTGCGGCTACTTTCTTTTTTAGATATTTGATGTCGTTCATCATGTTTGGCGACTCAAAATGCTTTTCTGGATATCCAGCTATTCCGATACAGAAATCGGCTTTGGTTCTATTTTGAAGATCATCATCCAGATAGATACCATCATTCATTTTCTTAATCTGATCTATCAATGAGCATGTGTCTTGATGCCCTTCCGCTTCAGCAACAAACTGTTTTTCAGAAGCCACAGGATCACCCCTTAATGCAAGCACATTGTTGATACCTAAGAAATTTAGGTCAATCAATGCATACTCCGTTTCTTCTTTGGTAAATCCACCACAGATGATATGTGGAATCGCATCAATTCCATATTTGTTCATGATGGCTGCACAGATGGCTACCGTTCCAGGTCTTTTTCTTATAGATTGTTTTTTGTGCAAGCCATTCATTTGCTGCTTAAAAACATATTCTTCTCTGTGGTAGGTAACATCTATGAAAGGTGGCTTAAACTCCATCAAGGGATCGATTGCTTTATAAATCGAACTAATCGTCTGCCCCTTGAGTGGTGGTAAAATCTCAAAGCTAAACAGGGTGTCTTTAGCTTGATTGATGTGTTCGGTTACAATCATTTCGTTATTTTTTGTCGGTTTCGGGTATATAGTTTAGGGTAGCTTGCAAGTAACTTTCTGCTTGAGTCATGCTTATGTTGAGTGACTTCGCATAATTTGCAACCTGGTCTTTTTCAATTTTTCCTACATTAAAGTATTTCGATTCTGGATGGCTAAAATACATGCCACTTACTGATGATGCTGGATACATGGCAAATGATTCTGTCAATTGTATTCCTGCTTCTTCTGCTTTTAAGATATCAAACAAAAGCCTCTTAGGACTGTGATCTGGACATGCAGGATAACCAAAGGCTGGTCTGATTCCAACATACTTTTCCTTAATCATTTCTTCATTGGATAGCACTTCTTTTTTATCGTAGCCCCAATACTCCTTCCTTACATCTTCATGCATCTTCTCTGCAAAGGCTTCTGCCAATCTATCTGCCACTGCCTTGATCAATATATCATTGTAATCATCATTATTATCCTTCGCAACTTTCAATAGCTTTTCAATTCCCAAGCCGGTAGTCACTGCAAACAATCCAATGTAATCTTCCTTTTCTCCTTTTGGCGCTATGAAATCAGACAATGAAATATTCGGCCTTCCCGCTGCTTTCTGACCTTGCTGTCTCAACTGAGGGAAAACTGCAAATGGACTTTTTCTTTCTTCATTGGGATACAACTCAATCATATTGCCTTCGGTTGAGTTGGCTGGAAAGAAAGCTAAAATCCCTTCTGCTTGAAGCAAATCATTATCGACGATTTTTTTCAACAATGCTTGTGCGTCATCATATAATTTAGTTGCTTCCTCTCCTACCACTTTGTCGGTGAGTATTTGTGGATATTTCCCTTTCAACATCCAGGTAGCAAAGAATGGTGTCCAATCAATGTATTTGGCAATTTCTGCAATGTCTGCATTTTGAAATCTCTTTACTCCTGTAAAAGTAGGCTTGGCAATTTCAGTTTTCGCCCAATCAATCTTAGTCTTATTTTTATTGCAAGATTCTATGGTTTTAAATTTCTTAGTACCTGCACCCGCCTGATACTTTTCACGCATTTGCGCATACTCAGACTTAAATCCAGTTACAACCTCATCACGTTTTTTATCACTGATCAGACTACTTGCAACAGGAACCGATTTGGAGGCATCCAAAACATGAATCACTGGACCACTATACATCGGATCAATTTTTACAGCCGTATGCAATCTTGAGGTCGTCGCACCGCCAATCAATAGCGGCATGCTCATATCTTGTCTTTCCATTTCTACAGCAACCTTTACCATCTCATCCAACGAAGGCGTAATCAAGCCACTCAGACCAATCATATCTACATTGTGCTCTTTGGCTTTCGCAAGGATATCATGCATCGGCACCATCACACCGAGATCAATTATTTCATAATTATTACAAGCCAAAACTACTGACACAATATTTTTCCCAATATCGTGAACATCTCCTTTCACCGTTGCCATCAGAATTTTCCCTGCTGCAGATACATTTTGCTTTGACTCTTCGAGAAATGGAGTCAGATAAGCAACACCTTGTTTCATCACTCTTGCCGATTTCACCACTTGTGGAAGAAACATTTTCCCACTTCCAAACAAGTCTCCCACTACATCCATTCCTTTCATCAATGGCCCTTCAATCACCTCTAGCGGACTATCAAATTTCAATCTTGCTTCTTCTACATCCTGCTCGATAAATTCATTGATTCCTTTTACCAAACTATGGCTGAGCCTTTCTTCTACAGGTGCATTTCTCCACTCCAAAATTTTCTCGGGCGATAGCTTTTTTACACCCTTGAGAGATTCCGCAAGTTCTATCAATTTATCTTCAGCCGTATCATCTCTATTTAGGATTACATCTTCTACTAGCTTCCGCAAATTTGGCTCTATTTCCGCATATACCTCAAGCATTGCAGGATTGACAATTGCCATATCCATTCCAGCTTGTACCCCATGGTATAAAAACACAGAATGCATTGCTTCTCTTACCGTATTATTTCCTCTAAATGAAAACGAAACATTACTCACTCCACCACTAACTTTTGCATCGGGTAGATTTTCTTTTATCCATTTCGTAGCTCTAAAGAAATCATCTGCATTGTTTTTATGCTCTTCCATTCCTGTAGCAACCGGAAATATATTTGGATCAAAAATGATATCTGTCGATGGAAATCCAATTTCATCTACAAGGATATCGTATGATCTTTTACAAATCTCAATTCTTCTTTCATAACTATCTGCCTGCCCTTTTTCATCAAAGGCCATCACAATAACTGCCGCTCCAAATTTCAGTATCTCTCGAGCATGTTCTTTAAACTCTTCTTCTCCTTCTTTTAAACTTATAGAGTTTACGATTCCTTTTCCTTGCACTGTTTCCAATCCAGTTTTGATGATTTCCCATTTTGATGAATCGATCATGATTGGAATTCTAGAGATGTCTGGTTCGGAAGCAATTAAGTTTAAGAAAATTCTCATACTCTCTACTCCATCGATCAAACCATCATCCATATTGACATCAAGAATCTGAGCTCCACCTTCCACTTGATCTTTAGCAACTGTCAGCGCCTTTTCAAATTCACGATTTTTTATCAAACGCAAAAATGCTTTTGATCCAGCAACGTTTGTTCTTTCACCAACATTGATCAAATTCGTTTCTGGCCTAACAGTCAATGGCTCTAATCCACTTAATTTTAGGTATTTGGTATTATCCTCAATAGTACGAGGTTGATTTTGAGCCGCAATTTCTGCTATGGCTCTGATATGCTCAGGCGTGGTACCACAACATCCCCCTACCACGTTTAATATGCCTCTATCAAAATAACCCTGAAGTATTTCGGCCATTTCTTCAGGCGTCTGATCATAGGCTCCAAATTCATTAGGTAAGCCAGCATTCGGATGAGCCGATATATTAAATTCACTTTTTTCTGCAACGGTTTGAACGTAGGGCATTAATTGATCGCCGCCTAAGGCACAATTGAAACCAATCGAAAATAATGGGAAGTGAGACATAGAAATTGCAAATGCTTCTGCAGTTTGACCCGATAAAGTCCTTCCACTAGCATCTGTAATCGTCCCTGAGATCATGACAGGCAATTTGACTCCTTTGTCTTCCATATATTTCTGGCAAGCATAAAGAGCAGCTTTTGCATTGAGCGTATCAAAAATTGTTTCAATCAATAGCAAGTCTACACCACCATCTACCAAACCAGTAATCTGCTCGTAATAAGCATTGTACAAATCTTCAAAACTGACCGCTCGGAAAGCTGGATCATTTACATCTGGAGATAATGAAGCCGTTCTGTTTGTCGGACCAATCGAGCCTGCCACAAACCTTGGTTTGTCTGGCGTGATTTCATTCATCGCAAGCGCTTCTTTCTTAGCCAACTCTGCGGATGTTTTGTTGATCTCGTACACCAAATCCGCCATATTATAATCCTCCATCGAAATGGAATTGGAGTTGAAGGTATTGGTTTCTAGAATATCAGCACCTGCTTCTAAATATAGTCTATGAATTTCGGCTATTGCTTCTGGTTGGGTCAATGACAAAAGGTCATTATTGCCTTGTAAGGGAGAATCATAATCTTTGAATCTTTCTCCTCGATAATCTTCTTCTGAAAATTTATGCCTTTGGATCATGGTGCCCATGGCTCCATCAAGTACAAGAATCTTCTCTTTAGCTAGTTTTAATATATCCATTTCACGCTTTAACTCTATATAAATGCACTTATCAGAGAAAAGTCGAAAATCAGGAAAATTCAGTGAAATTTGATGTTTTACTGTCATCTTCCCCTCTCGGGCAGGAATTGGCACCATACAAGAGCTGGTTGCCAAGGTATCATAGGGCCTGTTCCCTCCACCTTTCTAGATAAGTGATGCAAATATGAAAACTTCTGCCATGAAATACAAGAAGAAACCCTAAAACATTAAGAATATTATTCTGGTAACTCAAAGAGGGCAACAGTTCCCATTAAGAAAAAAAATGAGGGACTCGAAGGTGACTTCCGCTCCGGACGTAGGAGGGAGGGAAGATTTTAAATTGATCTTTGATCAATATTAAAATCAGGGAGGCGCAAACATCAAACTCAAACTCAACAGGTACAACAGTTCTGAAATACTGCCTCCGTCAAAAGCGGCTAATAAAGCCATCAAGAAAAAAATGAGGGATTCGGAGGTGACTTCCACTCCGGACGAAGGAGGGAGGGAAGATTTTAAATTGATCTTTGATCAATATTAAAATCAGGGAGGCGCAAACATCAAACACAAAGGTCTCCTGACCTCTTGGTCTCCTCTAGCAATTATTCTTCTCCTATATGGTCTTCATAGAATTTCCAAACTTCTTTAGCTACATCTCGGCCCAACTTCAAACCAGCGACATTATCCGCTTGAATGTGGTACCCTCCTAAAACTCTCGAAATACCTGCTAATTCTGCGGTCTTGGTAAAGCTTGGAAAATTTAATATGATGGTATCTCCTAGATTATCGGGCTCTGTCAAAGCTCCAGCTACTAAAGTATCCTTCGTACCGAATGTTTCACTTCCTGTCCACATTTTTAAAGCTTCTGCACAACCTCCGCTAATAGTACTATGTCCTGAAACATAACTTGGAAAAGGTGGGCATAAAAATACTTCAGGTGAATATGGTCTCCATTCCTTTCCGTCCATATCTATCATTCCTTTCCCTTCACCACCCCAAGCTTTGATTTTTTGTTTGTCGTAATATTGATGAACCAATGCGTAGGGTCTAGCATAATCATAAAACATTTTTGAATCCCAAGAGGCAATAAATGCATCCATGGCAACCACCTGATTCAAGAAGTACATTTTTACATCTTCATCAAGCGTGTGGTTATCTCTACGAGACACATCTTGAGCAAATTTTAACCAATGCCCTGCTTGCTGTACAGATTGCGGACCGTCTCTCATAAACTCCACCAATGCTATTTGGTAATCCGTAAGATTCACTTGTAATTCGATAACCTCTTTCACTTCCTTTTCTAACTGTTCTGAACCAATCATTGGTGGAGGTCCTGGACGAAACTGATCGCCTGATTTTAATGCGATAGGTTTTACCTTATCCCAAAAAGGTGTCAAACATCCGGGAGCATATTGCCCGCCTTTTCCATCAGAAAAATATTTAGGTTGCCAACGATTAGGGTCAATATTTTCATCAGCTGAATTTATCGGTTCGTAACCAACATAATTAAAATATGGCTCACCGTTCGAGCCTTTCTCTTCACCATATTGATTGGCTCCATCCCCTTTTCGAGCTTCAATTACAGCCTTCGCTGCCAAGTTTCCAATGCCTTCTGGCGTTGAAGGATCTAAAGATGTATTCGCAGGGTCTAAGCCCAATTCCTTCATAAAGTTTGCAAACAAAACTTTATCTGAATAGTAATATTCGTTCATTGCCCCAAATGCGGCATAACTAATTGCTATTTCTTTGTTTTTTAAGGTACGCTCTTTTGCGGGTCGTCTGTCTACACCTTCAAGATAAACAGGTGTAGCTTTATCATCAAACTTTGACCAAGCGTCAAAAACGGCAACGAATATCAAACCCAAATAACGAGAGGTAACTGTCGGCCGTGGTTTAAATTTTTCCGTGTCGTTGGCTTGGGCGATTAAGGCCATTTTACCCCACTTATAGGCAACATTTTCTGCACCTCTAGGTTCGTTTTTTTCAATAGAACTTTGTTGCTCTTGCTTATGTTGTTGCTCTTTACAGCCAAAAAGAATTAATGTAGTCAATAGTATTAAAGCTGATTTTTTCATACTTTATCGATTTTCAAATGAGACATTACTACAACTAATGTATAACAATCCTCTCTGAAAACCCAAATCCTTTATCAATTCCATTTACGACAAGAAAATAAATCCCTTTAGGAATTTTCCCTAGGTCAATTTCACCATTTCCAAGTATGAAATTCTGAGCAAAAACCTTCTTACCATCGACATTCATAATGGATATTGAATATTCCATATTTTTATCCAAATCTATATAGAGCTTATCATGAATTGGATTAGGATAAACATTGAAAATCACTCCTTCTAACTCATGTATACTTGTGAGATCAACACCATCGCAATCCTCGTCTACCCCGTTACCAATTTCCTCGGGCGCCCCTGGATATATATCTTCCTCTGTATCGTCACAATCTCCTCCCGTCGTCACCAAACCCTCTGGTTCATCGCAGGCCATAACTTCACTATCATCATCACCAAAACCATCGCCATCCATATCAGTATAATAGCTGATAAAATTTATTCCTTCGTCAACTACTCCATCGCAATTATTATCAATATCATCACAAAGCTCTTCTGCACCTGGAAAAACATTTGCGGAAGCGTCATCACAATCCCCTCCATCAAGAACATAACCTAAAGGCTGTATGCAATCATCCAGCGTGATTCCATCATCTCCAAATCCATCCATATCATTGTCTTGAAAATAAGTATTGACTAGAAGTCCTTCATCTATTGAACCATCACAATTATTGTCAATCCCATCACAAATTTCTGGTGCATCAGGGTTAATGCTTGCATCAGTATCATTACAATCTATACTTGCAATAAAACCATCCCCATCTTCATCAGTAAAGTCATCAATATTCCCAGTACAATCTTCATCGACTCCGTTGCCTGGTATTGCTATTGCATCAGGATTAATACTTGCATTCATATCATTACAATCACCATCTACTAATATGTAGCCTACAGGTTGAAAACAAGACATGATAAATATCTCATCATTACCAAATCCATCCTGATCCAAATCCTCATAAAATGTCATCAAGGCAATTCCTTCATCAATTGATCCATCGCAATTATTATCCAAGTCGTCACAAATTTCCATTGTCCCTGGATTTATAATTTGACTTGTATCATCACAGTCGGTATTGTTGGCCGTGTAACCTACTGGCATTTGACACGCAGTGATGGTCAACATTGGATTACCAAAGCCATCGTTGTCAGAATCTTGATACCATACTTGAGCATCCATCAAGGTAGAATCCTCATCATCAATAAATCCATTGCAATTGTCATCAATCCCATTACATATCTCATTTCCTGAAGGATTGATGAGGGAGTCATTATCATTGCAATCACCTCCAACCGTAGAAGTCCCTGGTGGTTGCTGACATGCTTGCGTGGAATTATTATCATCTCCAAAACCATCCATGTCTGCATCAAAATAATACGTGGTCAAAGCAATCCCTTCATCAATCGCTCCATCACAATTATTATCAACTCCATCACACACTTCTGTTGCACCTGGGAAAATATTAGGATCATTATCATTACAGTCTACATCGGAAGCAAACATGTCTCCGTCCAAATCTTCAAGTTGTTCTTGCCCAAAAGTAAAATCAATGACGACCGGTAAATGGTCAGATGCGATAGTCGTGGTGTTTGCAGATAAATTATAACTATTTAGTTCAGCTTCAGAAAGATATTCTGTGTCCAGCACAAATCCGTTTTGTTGCTCCATCACTGAACCCGTATAAAAAAGAAAATCCAGCTTACCTGGATGGTAACTTCCGTTTGGATTATTCCATGTATAATTTCCAGGAAACCCAGTTACATATGGGTTGGCATCTTCCATTGTTGAGCCATCCCAATCAGGAGTAAAATCCTGACCGTAGGTAGCAATATCCACAATATCACCTTCTATAAAACTATCGTAATTTTGTTTGAGCCCCACCATATTAAAATCTCCAGTAATAATGGTTGGCGCATCTTCTGGATATAAAAATCCAGTTTGAGATGAAGCTTCCTTGTCTCTTAATACTGAAAGCAAATTATCAATTTCCATTTGTCTTTGGACATCATTATCACAACAAGGAAGATGAACATTGTAGACTAGTATGGGTTCATTGTTATCATCAATTATTAAAAATACAGCATTCCCATCAATATCATCCCACGCCTCAATCTGAAATCTAGTTGCTAAAACTATGTCAGGATTTGATCTTTCGACTTGCCACGTTTGACCTGGATTAATGGGTAATAACTGAGTCAATAAAACTTGAATCTCGCTATTGGAGGTATTGTACACTTCTTGAAATGCAATAATATCTGGATCCATCGCCGTAAATATCTTTTCAAATTCTGCTTGCTTATTTGACTGAAAGATTCCATCGTTTAACACATTGTAACTCATGAATCTCACATGATTATTGTCTTTATCTAAATTATATTGACTCTGAAAAACGGGAGTATCCTCCAAGGTATATTGAAACCCACCATCCATGTTGGGTACCACGTCACCTGCACCGTCATTTTCTATCAAGATTGATATAGTGGATTCCATTGTAGCAGAAAACCCATTTGCTTCTACAGACCGATCAAGAACCAATTCAAAATTATCAGAAGTGACAGTTGGTGAACTCATCGCACCTAAATCAGCATGATTTACTTGTGTTGATGTTCCATCAGCCATATTGATAAAGCCTCGCCTAGCGCCATAATAATAAGTAAATTCCGCACCAATACCTCCTCTTGAAAAACCTGTACTTGGATCATTATCTGCATCTATAAATACAGTAATATCCTCATCATCCTGCATGTCAAATTCTTGATTGGTTTCAAGTAGAAGAAAAAGTCTCTCCGCATCATTGGCTACAGAAACTTTCAAGATATCAAGAGCTTGGGAATCACCAGCATCATCGATGCTGAAGTCATCAGTTGTCCAATCAGTGAAAGTGCCATCGACTGCCTTCGGCAATACATTGTTTTGTGCTACTGCAAATGAACAAATTAGACTGAAGAAGAGGAAAGATATAAGATTGGAAGTTTTCAAAATAAAAGGTTTGCTCTGTGATGCTGTCGCTAAATAAATTAATTTCTAACGTTGAAGATATTATAATCTGCGTAAATTACATTAAGAAAATCAGGAGATATTTATAGTTGGATAAAATCTTGAAAATCCTATCTATTCTTAGAATCCTGTAAAGACAATTTACTAAGCGAATCTAGTATTTCACAAAAGTCTCATTCGTTAAAAACTCTGCAGCTTTTACCCAAACATGATAAGTACCCAAAGGCAAATCCTTTACATCGATTGCAAATAGTCTCTTCCCTCCGATTTTCTCTTGTTTAATCGACAGTATTTCTTTTCCAATATCATTGATGATTTGAATTTCAAAATCTTGATTGACAAAGGCTGTTAACTCAATGGTAAGATTTCCAGCGGTAGGGTTAGGATACAACTCCATTGATTCAATAATATCTTCTCCAAATTGGCCTGGGAATTCGATTTCCAGTGTATTTTCATAACTAGTTTCTCCGCAAATATTTCTAGCCGTATGTCTGATTTCATAAGTTCCAGCACTGGAATATTGATAACTACCCTCTCTTAAACTTGACGTTTGACCATCACCAAATTCCCAATAATATTCTTCTGCTGAAGTATCGTTATTGGAATACATAAAGCTTTGTTCTAGAAGTGTCACATCTACCAAAGCCTCAGGTTTATCTTTTAAGTTGATATAGTCTTCATAAAATCCTGAAACACTTCCAAAGGAATTTACAACCTCCACATACAAGTCATAACTCCCCGCCTCCGTGATAAACAATTCGGGTGTAGCTAGAAAACTTTCCAAGGTATCGGGACCAGTTAATCTCCAGTACCAAGAGATCGGTTCACCAATAGATTGATTGTTTACTTCTAATTGAGTTGGAACACAAATTTCGTTGTTAGTAAAGAAAATTAATTCTGGCAGAAGGATGTTTGCGTTGATTGGCCGGATCAAAGTATCAGAGCCACAATCATTGCTAACAATTAGTGTGATATTATATTCTCCAGCTTCTTCATAAAGATGAAATTGATCTCCTCCCAAATTGGAAGAAGTTCCATCACCAAAATTCCATTCATATGATGTGCCATGAGTACTCAGATCAGAAAACAGAATTTGATCATTGAAAAATTCAAAATCGAAATTAGCTTTTGGGTCTCCAATGATTTCTATTGCATCAATCACCTCTATTTCTGCAGAGCCTAAACTATTTACACCTACCAATGAGACAGTATGAAATCCAGGCTCGTACAACTGCACACCCCACGACGGAATTGAAGTTGAACCAATTATTTCACCATCTACGTACCAAGTATAAGTATCAACATTTGCCGAAAGGCTCTCAAAAAATATCGTCTCACCCACACATGCTTGAGAAGGAATATTAATACTAAGATCTGGCAGCGCATCGATGCTTACAAATTGTGATATCGTATCTGCCCCGCAAGTATTTTGAGCAATCAAAATTATCTCATGTTGACCATTGCTTGCAAAAGTAAAATTTGGACTTTCATCCATTGATGCCTGACCGCTCGTAACCCAAATATTTTCATCTGACTGAATAGAAAGATTCGTCAATTGAACAATGTTATCAAGTAGAACAAAATCAAATGCCGCAATAGGATTTTCTTGCACCGTGATATAATTCTGAAAGGTAATCGTATCTACTCCAAAATCAGAATGAGCAATCAGCGTCACATCATAATCCCCTGGATTGGCATAACTCACCTTCGGCGCATCGTCTGAGGAATAAGCAATATTAGCTCCAGGTAATAACCATTCATAAGTTTCCGTTTCTGAAGCACTTAGATTGAAAAAACTAAACTCATCTCCTACACAGCCTACAAGTTGATTTACACTAAAGTTTGCAATAGGAATTCCTCTCGACTCAATCGGAATACTAAACTGATGAATGCCACAATCATTCTGTGCCGTGAGTTGCACAAAATAATTGCCAGCAATCATATATTGGTATTCAGGATTTACTTCATGACTAATAGATCCATCGCCAAAATTCCATTCATAAGAATCCGCATCTAAACTTAAATTATCAAATGAAAATGCCATTCCCGATTGACTAAAATCAAATTCGGCAGCAGGAATATCATTTACTTGTATGTAATTAATAAAATTTATTGTGTCACTAAATAGCGGATTATGCACTATCAGACTTACGTCAAATGTGCCTCGGTCAGTATAAACTACTGTTGGATTCTTTTGAGACGAGCTGCTCATATTTGCTCCTTCAAAATGCCATTCGTATTCCACCACATTATCAGATGATTGATTATCGAATTGTACGGTTGCAGGACTGCATACTACAAGTTCATTGGTCGTAAAACTTGCAATAGGAGCACTAAAAACATCTATTGTTTCTATATGAGTATCGCTTCCGCAAATATTTCTAGCCTCTAAACGAATTGTATAGCTATCTTCTTCTTGGTATGTATGAGTAGGCTCATCAAAAGTGCTCATCGAACCATCACCAAATCTCCAAGTCTGGCTGGTTTCAAAAATAGACTCATTATCAAATTGAACTGCAAAACCATTTGCTGCAAAATCAAATTCTGCTTCGGGAACATCTATAATTGAGACAGCCGACTCTTGGATTATTTCTTCTGTATATAACGGATTTTCCAGACTTAAACTAATATCATAAACACCTGTGGTGAGATAAGTAAATATTGGATTCTCCAAACTTGACGTGCCCTCTATTGAACCTGGAGCAGACCAAGTCAAATCTGTATAATTTTTTGGACTTAAGTTATCAACCGAAACTGTAAACGGCACACAACCAAGCACATCTGAAACTTTAAATTCTGGCTTTGGTCTGGTATAAATATCCATAACAAAACTTGTGTCTAATTCTATGCAGTCGTTTTCAAATTGTAATGTCACTGCATAGGACCCTTCCCCCGCATAAGTATGTACTGGAGAGCCTACAAAACTTTGAGTACCATCACCAAAATCCCAAAAATATTCACCCGGAATGGAGTTAGTATAGTTGAACCTTATGGTTGCTGGATCGTAAGCAAGTAGCAAAGTATTTTCAATCACGAAAGATTCAGCAGCATCAACTTGAATATAATCTTCTAGTGTTATTTCGTCATTGGTAACTCCATTTTCAACATAAAGCGTTACGTCATAGACACCAGGAATATCATAGTAAATCAATGGGTTTTCATCCGTAGATATTGCAGGTATTCCTCCTGGAAAAGACCACTGGTAAGATGTGGTGCTCATGGTAGAAGAATTTGAAAATTGTATAAATTGTCCTTGGCAGAATGAGACATTATCAGCATTAAAGCCTGCGAAGGTAAGCTGATCTAAGGTGATTGTCCTACTAAAAGTCCCTGCTCCGCAATCATTGAATGCGGTCAAAGTAACTAGATAGTCTCCATTGCCTGGAAAACTATGGACTGGATTCCAAAGTGTGCTAGTTGATCCATCCCCAAAGGACCAAAGCACACTATTTGCATTGCTGATTTGTGCTTCGAAATTGACTTGAGTAATATTTATTGATTCGCTGAAACTGACAACAGGCTCATCACCAATAATCAAATAGTTTTGTAAAAATTCTGAGTCAGATCCAGCTGGGTTAGATACCTCAACATAAACTGAGTATAAGCCCGGGGTTGTCAAAAAGAATACTGGATCTGCATCATCAGAAGTATAATCTTCTGGGCCTGTTATTTCCCATAAATAATTTGTAATGTTATTTGAAAAATTGGTTTCAAAACTGATTGGATCACCGACACAATATTCAGTTTCACCTGGCACTATAAAGCCAGTGGGCAATTCAAAAATCGTAACAAATTTTGTAATAGAATTTGATCCACAAAATCCATCGACATCTAAGCTCACTTGATATGTTCCCCCCATCTGAAATTCGTGATCGGGATTTTCTTCTGTACTTGTTGAGCCATCGCCAAAATTCCAGAAATACTGGTCGGCATACAATGTTTCATTTTCAAAACTGTAGGTTAAGCCTACATTGCTGTAATCAAAATCTGCTTCTGGTATATCATCGACTGTTATTATTTCTTCAAAAACTTCAGTTACTGAACCAAAGGAGTTGCTCACTGTCATGGTCACATCATACACTCCTGGCTGAGCATAAATCACTGCAGGATTCTGAGCAAAGGATCCAGATGGAGAGCCCCCAGGAAACTGCCAACTTACAGAAGTTGAATTCGTACTGGTATTAACAAAGTTGGCATTAAAAGGTGCGCAAGTTTGGAAAGTCTGTATCGAGAATCCAGCATCTGGATAAGCAGATATGACAATATCTTGTTGGTAGGTATCTGTACCGCATTCGTTATCTACAGTAAGTGTAACTGTATACATTCCATTTGCAGCATAGTTATGAGTTGGACTCGCAATTGTCGAGTTATTCCCATCGCCAAAATCCCACATAGCAGAATCATAAACAAAAGAGTTATTACCAAAAGTGACATTGGCTCCAGAAATATTGGCTGTATAAAATGCAGTGGGTCCCGGATTAACAGTGACTAGATTTTGCTTTATTTCTTGGTCTGAACCTGCTGTGTTACTTATCTGCAAACTAACATCATAATTTCCTGAATTTTGATAAGTTATCTGAGGGCTTATCAAATTAGAAGTTGATGGAGTACCTCCTTCAAATTGCCAAATAAAATCGGTAGGATTGTGCAGCGATTGATTGAGAAAGTTTACCGTCAAGGGCGCACAACCTACCGTATTGTTTTGGCTAAAACCGGCAATTGGAGCAAGATTTACACTAACAGATAATATTTCTTGTGTTGTGCCACAAGTATTACTTGCTGTAGCTACAACCGTATATGTTCCACTTGATAAATAATTATGAATAGGGTTCTGCAGAAATGAAACATTTCCATCACCAAATTCCCAATACCAAGTCATGCTATTGTTACTGCTTCCTGTAAACTGAAAAGTATTTCCTCCAGCACTATTAACCGAGGCACTAATGATAGGCGGTTGATCTATTTCGATCACATTGTTCATGACTTGAGTGTCAGTACCATTGGCATTTGTGACCGTCAAACTAACATCATAGATGCCCGGAAATTGATATTGGATTAAAGGATCTGAGCTTGTTGATGTTGCTGGATTTCCTCCATCAAATTCCCAGAAAAAACTTGTGGGACTTCCCCCAGAGGCATCGTCAAAAAGCACAACTGCAGTTGCACAGGGATCAACATAGCTCCAAGTAAAATCTGCGACGGGACCAGAGCCAACACCACTTCCTCCTGGGTCACAAATCTCCAAGCAGGGTGCTCCTGCAACACTGGCACGAATAAAATCACCTGGGACAGTACCAAAACCATTATTAAAATCGATACCGATGCTGGTGAGATGGCAGTAACTCATGATAGTTCCACCATTTGTAGGAGTAGGTCCTGAATTACAGCTTCCTTCTGCTGGCGAACAGTTGTCTAGCGGTCCTTGAGGCCAATTGCAGCTATGGGTGTGGTAAGACCCAAGGTTGTGACCAATCTCATGGGCAAGAACATTTACAGTCCATGAATAATTGGGAAGTGGATTGTAAGAATTGGTAATGTTGCTAAATCCATAACTGGCATCTGTGCACAAAGTGCCAAGAAATGCAATTCCTCCAAGATTCCCTGGATTGGTAGAAACCAAGTGTGCGACATCACCATTGAAGCTTGTCCTGATTACTTGAAAGCTACTTAAAGCAATACCCGCATCGACATCACTATATGGGTCATTGGATGTCCAGACAAAAATCTCAGAGATATTCATGTTGATTTCTTCTGCATCGTATAATGCCGCAACATGGACCCATACTTCAGTAAGATAATCCATAACTCCTTGCTCAGTTCCATAATCCTGGTACATAAAATAATCGGCTTCGAGATAGACCTCTACACACTGATCAACGGCACGTTGCTCAGCGGGGGGATTTGAAACTATGATAGAGTTAAGTTTATCTTCGGTATGGCAATCAAAAGGAATTTCTGATTTCCAATCCTTATCATTATAAATCCAATATTCAAATGGATTTTTACTTTCATTATCTTGGGCTATGTGGATATTACCTTCTCCTTTCACAGAAATAATCGAACTAAGTCGATCTTCAAAAACTGTGAGAGTAGCAAATCCTTTATCTCCATCAATCTTTCCTTTAAAAAACAATGGTTTATCTACTTCTACATTCTCTCCTCGATTGTTCATCAATTTGAAATCTTCAGAAAGAATTTCGTAGGCTTCAAAGTGAATCATTATAGGTTTTCCATTTTGATCCGGAACCTTCAAGCTAAACTCCTTTGGCTTTTGGGCCTTGAGTCCACTGACAAAGTCAGATTTTAGTGTCGCTTTGGTCGCGACTTTGACCTCTACTCTATCGAGATTAGACTCAATATTGAAGAATGGGGCTTGATTTAGGTTCTGTCCAAAGCTTAGCTGGGAAAGAAGGAACCAAACGGCTACAATCAGTCGATTATTTAGATTCATTTATAGATCGTTACGAATTACTATTTAATTTAATGTAATAAGTAAAACCTTTCCCTTAAATTTAATCTTGGTAACTATGATTGAGTTATGAAGAACTAGCGATTGTGCTAGATGAGATTAAACGTCTTTGGGTTGTAACGTTAAATATTTTGTAACGTCCTAAGCTTATAGAACAATTTCAGTCATTTAAGAGTATTGTTAACAAACATATATTATGCAAAAGAAATATTTAATCGCATTGCTTACCATGATTTTCTTCTTGGGATTCTCATTGGAAGCTGATGCACAGCGAGGTAAAAAGAAAAGGGGCACCAAAGAAAGGCCTGCTAAGGTGGATGAAACAGAAACTGAGTCAAGTAGCAGCAGAAGCACTGGAAGTCAAAGAAGCAACAGAGATGAAGAGGATAAAAGTGACATCTGGACCTTTTCTAAAGACAGACTTTCTTACGAATTTCTTGGATATTTAAGGGGCGTAAATTTTGGCGCAAACAATGGGATTAATTTCCTCTTAAAACCGGGTGTTTCTTATAAGTTATTAGACTGGCTACATTTTGGAGTATCTCCTAAAATCAGTTATTATTTTGTAAGTATCCCTGGAGCTGAGGATGTAGGATTTCTTGATTATGGAGGTAGCTTTTTTAGTAGAATAGTGCTATTTGATCAATTCTATATCCAAGGTGGTTATGACGTCAATAATGTAACAGCCTTACTACCAACCGATCGAAGAGAATGGTACGCAGGACCAATGATAGGTGGTGGAATTGCAAGAGGATTTGGAGATTGGAGATATACTGCTCAGATTATGTTTGAGCTTGATGAAGAATTGAGAGAATATGACGCAGTGCCAATTGAGCTTTGGTTTGGGTTTACATTTAACTTGTAAGAAACAATAGACGGGAATATTAAGATTAAAAAGATTGGTGGCGAAAGATTTTGTGATTTGTAGAATATAAAAAAAGGAGCTACGTTGAGGCTTCTTTTTTATTTTAAAGCGCTATTGTTTAGGGAAAACTCATCAATGAGACGATTTAGAATCTCTCTTCCCTCTGAATCAATTTCGACATTTCCAGTGTGTAAATTTTCAGACTTAGATTCCTGAATTTTAGCTCTAATATTTGCGTAAGCATAATCTGAATTGGTATAAAGAATAGGAGAAACTATATGAACTCCATCATCCTCTACCCTGGCAATTTCTGTTTTCTCCCCAAAAATACCTACAAAGCTTTTAAGGGATTTAACTCTAAATACTCCTGAAATTAAAGAAAAGAGAATACCTATAAATACGCCCATCTGAATATTGTAGAACAAGGTTATCAATAAAGTGGTTATCAATATAAAGAAATCAAGTTTGGAGCTCTCAAACACAGACTTCATGCCTTTGAAATTTATAAACTTGAGAACTGCAACTACAATGATGGCAGCTAAAATAGCCTTTGGCAAATAATAAAATAGATCTGTAAAAAATAGCAAAACTAATGCAACGACAGAACCTGCAACAAGGGATGAAAAACCAGTTTTGGAACCGGCTTCAAAATTAACAGCAGACTTGGTGAGACTTCCTGTACTTGGAAAACATTGAAAGAATGCTGACACTAAATTCATTGCACCTAAGGCAAATAATTCTTTGTTACCTTCCAAATTATCTTCGCCGTCCTGCATCGAAAAAGTTTTTGCAATAGCGTAAGACTGAACATAAGAAACAAGTGCAATCAAAAGTGCAAAAGGGAGTAATTGGATAATTATCTGCCAATCAAATATCGGCAACTTTAGACCTGGAAGTCCTGCTGGAATTTCTTTTACCACTTCTAAACCTTCCTTATCTAATTTTAAAAAATAAACGACAGCGATTCCTAAAATTAATACTAGTAAGGCAATCGGAATTTTCTTACTAATATACCTTGCAGAAAGAATGATGCACAAGGTGATCAAGCCTACTATGGCAGAAAGGAATTCAACACTTGAAGTGTTTGCAAATAGGCTTGAAAAATATTCGAAATTACTGGCACCATCAATGACATTTGCCTTGAGCATGTATCGAATCTGAGAGATGATAATCAATATGGCAGCTCCACAGGTATAACCATAAATGACTGGTCTTGAAATCAATTTTGCTAAGCGACCAAATTTTATCAACCGAAGGATGATTAAACAGGCCCCAACCAAAAAAGTCATTAGGGTTGCTAGCCTAACATACTCATCCGAGAATGGCTCTGCAAAGGGTGACACGGATGAAAAAAGCATCATCGAGGGTATTGCTGCACATCCTACAATAATGTGAGGAGAGGTTCCCAACAGGGGGTATATCAATAATGGAATAAATGCCGTATAAAGACCTAAAATAGGAGGCATACCCGCGATTTGAGCATAGCCCATTGCTTGTGGAATAACCATTATCGCCACCGTCAAACCGGCTATAATATCGGCTTTCGCGTACTTCCTTATTTCAGATCTTGAAATTGTTGCCATACTAAGCTGGCAAGATAAGCAAACGTAGGAAACTATCTTATAAGTGTGATGCTTCCTGTATATACTTCTTGGGTACCATCAATAATATCAGCGGTAACAATGTATACATAAACTCCATTCATCGCTAAGCCTCCATTAAATCTCCCATCCCATCCAAGATAGGAATTAAGAGGGCCAGTATTGGTATCTGAGAAGACACGGTTTCCCCATCTATCATAAATACTAAATTCTGCAATCTGCTCAACTGAGCGATCAGGGAAGATTAAAAAGTTGGTATTTTGAACCTCACCTGGAGTGAAAACATTCGGGATAAAAACATTTACATCCCTTATGACTCTCAACTCAACAAAATCTTCAGAAGGACAGCCAAATTCATCGCTTGCAGTAAGGGTCAAATCCATTGAACCTGTAGGCTGAAATAAATCAATATTTTCTGACGTAGAAATTATATTACCATCTTGATCTTGCCATAGGAAATTATCTAATTCAGCATGCACAAAAGAAGGCGTAATAGAAATTTCATCACCTAAGTTAATTTCGATATATTCTTCATCTACTTCAATTCCTTTTGCAGGAATGACTGTTAAATTTAAGGTAATGGTACTATCACAATTTCCAGCATTTGGAATTATATAATCGAAGATGCCTTCTTCTTCAAATTCAAAATCGTCAATGGAATAGATTTCTCCATCACATATGATGGCATCTACATCAAACTCACTATGCTCTCTCACCTCTACTTCAAGGACAACAATACTATCACAGCCATTTTCTGCAAGGAAAGTATTTATATATTGATCCTGAACAGTGATAATCTCACCTCCAAAAATAATTGAGTCACCTTCACATAATATTTCTTGAGCCTCGACTTCATAAATTGGAGTTACAACGGAAAGATTTAGAATACTATCACAGCCATCTAGCGCTAGCATATTTATCACATATTCATCCGCCACAGTAATTATTTCACTACCCACAAACAAGGTATCACCTGCACATATTTCAATGTAATCTGAACCTTCGTAAACTGGTGTTTCAACAATAAGATTTAGGATACTGTCACACCCGTCTGGTGCAATTAAGTTTATAAAATATTCGTCCGCTTCTGTGATCATTTGGTTACCAACAAATATGGTGTCACCAGCACATATTTCCATGGCATCTGTACCAGAGTATACAGGAATCTCCATGTTAAATGTCTGACTTGTAAAACATCCATCTACAGTATTAATGATTGCCTGATATTGACCCAGCGGATTCTGAGATTCTTGAAGAGTCAGTGTCGATTGTGTTGCACCCAGAATGGCTACTCCATTGTAATACCATTGATAAGAAACTGCCTCTGGCAAATCTACACTCAAAGTGAGACCTTCTGCACAAACTGATCCATCAATTTCAGAGTATGGTAATCCAAACTCTTCTCTTTCAGCTAAAAGTAGCCTATCAAAATAGAAAAAAGGATCCTCTTCATAATCAGGATGTGGATCGCATGATGGACCTAAAACAATTGCATTGTAGGCATCGTCTGCTTCAAATTCGAAAACAACATTGATCCATTCATTACGACCAGAAACTGATTTTCGAGCAATCAAATCCCAACCATCAAAATTTGTAGGACAACCTGGATCAGCACCAATATTGCCAAAAGGTAAATTATTACACTCAGTTGTCCCGTATATAGACATATCAAAATATGTACTAAAGGTTTCATCAGGAAAACCTACAAAAAAGTCCAATCTATATTGCCTACCAACTTCCATAGTTGCAGTCAAACAGGCACCAGCATATTCCTTAAAATCAGGCCTTCCGGGCTTACCATCTCTAAAACCTATTGCACCTTCTCCATCCGGAAAAGGCAGTGGAGCTGGTTGGTAATTATAGGGATTTCCTATTATTCCACAAGTATGCACATAATCAGTTGTCGGGCCTGAAGCTTGAACCCAATCTACTGCACAATCCAATTGAGCTTCATCTTGCGGACAGCAAGTCATCTCTTCAAAAGAAGGATTGGGGATAAGCGAGGAAGGTACATCAATAACACATTCACAATCTTCATCATTTAGATCGATCAATCCGTCCCCATCATCATCTATTCCATTATCACAGATTTCTTGTGCTCCTAGAAAAGTGCACACGAATAAGAAGGGTAAAAGTTGAAGTATTCGTTTCACGATTTATCTGTTAGATTAACTAAAGGTAGTCTTTCAATACTGCCCAAATGTTGTTTTTCAAGACTTCATGGCCCTTTTTATTGGGATGAATGCCATCCTGAAGGTTCAATTCGGCGATACCGGCAACTCCTTCTAATAAGAATGGAACGATTGCACACTGGTGTTTCGTTGCTAATTCAGGATAAATTTTATTAAAATTCTCTGAAAATTGGATTCCCATGTTCGGAGGAGCCATCATCCCTAGTAATATGATCTCAACATCGGGATACGTTGCACGAACCCTGTTAATAATTCCATTTAAATTTTTTGCGGTCTCAGCTGGGTCGAGCCCTCTGAGTGCATCATTGGCTCCTAATTCTAGACAAAAAATATCCACAGGCTGCTTTAAAACCCAATCAATTCGGTTTAATCCACCAGAGCTGGTTTCACCGCTAACCCCCGCATTTACTACGGTATAATCCAATCCCAATGAGTCAATATCTTGTTGAATTAAGAAAGTAAAAGCATCTTCTTCTTCCAACTGATAACCAGCTGTGATGCTATCTCCAAAAAATAGAATTTTCTTGTCATTAGACTTTTTATCTGATTTTATCGAATCTTCTAAATTTTGAGAAGACTCTTTCGCAACATGTTCTGTATTTGTTTGTTTATTTTCGCAGGCGCTACCAATTAATAGTAGCAGTAGGAAAAGGGTACGCAAAGGAAAACTTGTATTCATTTTAAAAATTTGGTAGTACAAAATTACTAAAAAGTAAATAGCAAATATTGGGTAACAACGCAACGATTAATCTAGATGTTTTAGATATCAAAAATCTCTCTAAAACCTACAGATCAAATAATAAAGACCTCACTGTACTTAGTGATATAGATATAAATATACAATCAGGCGAAACGGTTGCCATTGTGGGTCCATCTGGAAGTGGCAAAACCACCTTGTTAGGGCTTTGCGCAGGATTGGATAAGGCAAGCACTGGCAATGTAAATTTATATGGAAATGACTTAGGAGCGCTCAGCGAAGATGAAAGAGCCTTAATCAGAAATCAAAATGTTGGATTTATTTTTCAAAATTTCCAATTGATTCCGACCTTATCTGCACTTGAAAATGTCACAATTCCTTTAGAACTACAAGGTGCCAAAAATGCCAAGCAAAGAGCTTTAGAATTACTTGATAGAGTTGGATTAAAAGATCGATCGACACACTACCCCAATCAGTTGTCTGGAGGAGAGCAGCAAAGAGTTTCATTGGCGAGAGCATTTAGCAATGATCCAAAATTATTATTTGCGGATGAACCGACAGGAAATTTAGACGGGGATACAGGCGACAAAATCGAACAGTTGCTTTTTGATTTAAATAAAGAAAAAGGAACAACTTTAATCATTGTGACACACGATATGGAGCTCGCCTCCAGAACGAACAGGATCATCAAACTTAAAAGTGGAAAGATTGTTTCCGACTCCCTTAATTAATGAATTGGAACTTTTTATTACGAACTGCTATAGCAGATGCTAAGACCCAATGGGGTAAATTATTCCTTTTCATTTCTTCAATTGTATTAGGAATTGCGGCACTTGTTGCCATAAATTCTTTTAATGAAAACATAGTTAAGGATATCGATCGGCAATCAGCCTCATTGCTGGGCGCTGATATTGTTGTGACAGGCAACAAAAGCCTTCCTGAAAGTTTGGAGCCCGCCTTGGCAAATCTTCCTGGGGAGCGTGCAAAGGAGTATGAGCTTTTATCCATGGCCTATATTCCTAAAAATGACGGAACTCAATTTGTGAGAGTAAAAGCATTAGAAGGAAACTTTCCTTTCTATGGTCAATTAATAACTGAACCTGCCAATGCTACACAAGATTATAAAAGCAATGGCACTGCACTTGCCGACAAGGCTTTTATGAAACAATTTTCCTTGGAGCCAGGCGATCAAGTCAAATTAGGTGATCATACATTTACCATTGAAGGGAGGCTAATGAACAATCTTGGAGCAGGGAATCTTGCTGCAGGTTTTGCACCAGTTATATATATTCCTTTTCATCAATTGGATAAAACCAATTTGGTACAACCGGGGAGTATGATTGACTATTCTTATTTTCATAAAATCCCAGAAGAGTTTGATGCCAATTTATGGAAATCAGAATATAGGAGAGAGTTTAGAGATGAGAGTATGCGTATCAATACTATTGATGATCAGAGAGAAAATCTGAATGAGGCCTTCAACTCACTAAATTCATTTTTAAATCTTGTAGCCTTGGTATCTCTGTTGCTTGGCTGTATTGGTGTGGCCAGTAGTGTATTTATATATGTCAAGAATAAAATTAGTTCCATTGCAATATTTCGATGCCTTGGTATGAAAAGCAATGATGCCTTCATAATTTATTTTTTACAAATACTCGTACTAGGGATTCTTGGGAGTGTGCTTGGCGCCATCATAGGCAGTGCAATTCAACTATTATTACCTACAGTGTTTGGGGACTTATTACCATTTAAAGTTGTTACGGAAATATCATGGCCATCTATTATTCAAGGAATTACTTTGGGATTGGTCATTACGATTCTATTTGCTTTAATCCCTTTACTAGAAATAAGAAAAATTTCTCCTCTTAGAACACTTAGAAGTAATTTTACGGAAGAAAGAACCGGAAGAAGAGATCCTTTGGTTTGGCTTTGTTATGTCGCAATAATTACATGCTTGACAGTTTTCCTATACACCTTAACTGGGTCAATTCTGGATGCGTTCATTTTCATTGGTGGAATTTTAGGAGCCTTTTTCATTTTGTATTTTGTCTCAAATATTATTATTTGGGCCGTAAGAAAGTTCTTCCCTCGTCACTGGAGTTTCGTGTTGCGACAAGGCTTAGCCAATTTATATCGTCCAAATAACCAAACACAAATTCTGCTTGTTTCACTAGGACTTGGAACGTCCATTTTGAGTACTTTGTTTATTGTGCAAAGTTTGATCTTAGAAAATGTGAGTGCTATGGATGCAGGTGCACAACCCAACATGATCTTGTTTGGAATTGAGACAAATCAAATGGCCGCATTGAAGGAAAAGACCAAGAGTTTTGATATGCCTATCGTAGAGGAAGTACCAATTGTCACCATGAGTATAGAGGGATGGAATGGAAGAACAAAAAAAGAGTGGCTTGCGGACACGACAGTAAATGTAAGAAGGTGGGCTGTAAATAGAGAAACAAGAGTGACCTATCGAGATACTTTAGATTCTTCAGAAAAATTAATCTCAGGTAATTTTGTTGGTCAGATTGAAAATCCTGGGGATACTGTTTTCATTTCATTAGATGAGGGATATGCAAATAGTCTCAATGTTGAGTTAGGCGACGAGATGGTTTTTAATGTACAAGGAATGTTGTTGACTACTTATGTCAGTAGTTTTCGGGAGATCGAATTTGCTTCAATGCGGACGCGCTTTTTTGTTTTGTTCCCAAGGGGTGTTCTCGAGGAGGCACCTCAGTTTCAAGTACTGGTTACCAAAGCGCCGAATGATGATGTGATGGCAAGCTACCGGACTGATGTTGTCAAGAACTTCCCCAATGTTTCGGTTGTTGATCTTAGCTCTATTCTGTCTACCCTCAGTGATATATTGAAGAAAATAAGCTATGCTGTTCAGTTTATGGCTGGCTTTAGTATCCTTACAGGCTTAATTGTTCTTTTATCATCATTGATTCTTAGTAAATTCCAAAGAGTTAGGGAGAGTGTTTTATTGCGGACTTTAGGAGCGAGTCGAGCTCAAATATTGAAGATAAATGCAACAGAATACCTATTGATTGGAACATTGGCAGCATTTACGGGAATTCTGATTTCTATTGTTTCTAGTTATTTGGTGGTCAAATTTCAACTTGACCTTGAGTATAAAATTAGATGGATACCCATCATTGTAGTTTTCTTCTTTGTTGTGCTTATGACCCTATTTATAGGGCTTTGGACGACAAGAGATGTGGTAAACAAGTCTCCATTAGAAACTCTAAGGAAAGACATCCAATAAGTCGAATTATAATTCTAAAAAAAGTGCCGTTCTTCAGAATCATATTAATACCTTAGTGATATTGTAATCCTGATTTGAAAACCAACTAAAAAAGAACTTTTGGGAAAAATCCTAATAACCGGTGCTTTGGGACAAATTGGTAGTGTTTTGGGCTCTGCCCTAAAGCAGCATTATGGAGACGATCAAGTGGTTTTATCTGATATTAAAGATAATGGATCAAAAGGGATATTTGAATTATTGGATATCACAGATATAGCACGCCTAAGAGAAGTCGTCCACAAACATAATATTGATACAGTATATCATCTTGCTGCCATTCTTTCTGCAAAGGGAGAAGAAGATCCACTTTGGACTTGGGATTTAAATATGCAAGGCCTATTCAATGTTCTTGAATTAGGGAAAGATAAATCAATTTCTAAAATATTTTTTCCTAGTTCAATTGCTGTGTTTGGTAAGCAATCTAAATTAATTAAGGCTCCTCAATCCTCTTTGACAGATCCGAATACTGTGTATGGAATAAGTAAAGTTTCAGGTGAGTATTGGTGTCAATATTACCACTATAAGTATGGTGTAGATGTAAGATCTTTAAGGTATCCAGGAATCATAGGATATCAAAGTCTACCAGGCGGAGGAACAACGGATTATGCTGTAGAGATTTTTCATGCTGCCTTAAAGGGAAATGAATATACTTGCTTTCTAAAAAAAGATAGTTGCCTTCCAATGATGTACATGGAAGACGCAATGAGAGCTACCATAGAATTGATGGAAGCGGAAGGAGAAAATATCAAAATCAGAACTTCGTATAATATTACAGGTTTCAGCTTTACTCCAGAAAAGCTTTATAACGAAATTCTAAAGTACAAACCAGATTTTAAAATTAATAACCAAGCTGATTATCGACAAGAAATTGCTGATTCTTGGCCAAATAACATTGATGATACCGAAGCAATGATTCATTGGGGATGGAAATCAAGGTTTAATCTAAAAACGATGGTTAAAGATATGTTTACCAATCTTGAAAAAATATATTTAAAAGAATCAGTCAAATTATAACTATAGATGTTTGAAAAAGCAAAAACTCAAATTGGTCAAGAGTTAAAAGAAATTGAAGAAGCAGGACTGTATAAAAATGAAAGAATCATTACAACCCCGCAGTCTGCAAAAATATCCACAAATAAACTAGACGGCGTTTTAAATTTTTGCGCAAACAATTACTTAGGTTTATCTTCTCATCCAGATGTAATTGAGGCAGCAAAAAAAACAATAGACAGCCATGGATTCGGACTCAGTTCGGTAAGATTTATATGCGGCACCCAAGATATTCACAAACAACTTGAAGCAAAGATTGCTGAGTTCTTAGGAATGGAAGATGCAATTCTATATGCAGCAGCCTTTGATGCCAATGGTGGATTGTTTGAACCAATATTAACAAAAGAAGATGCTATAATATCTGACTCTTTGAATCACGCTTCTATCATTGATGGCATAAGGTTGTGTAAAGCAGCGAGATATAGATATGCAACAAACGACATGGCCGATCTTGAAGTAAAACTCAAAGAAGCTTCTGGAGCAAGAAGAAAACTGATAGCAACAGACGGTGTTTTTTCTATGGATGGCACCATTGCTCAAATAGACAAAATATGTGATTTAGCAGATAAGTACGATGCAATGGTTATGGTTGATGATTGTCATTCCACTGGCTTTGTTGGGAAAACAGGTAGAGGAACACATGAGTATAATAATGCAATGGGAAGAGTTGATATTATCACAGGAACTTTTGGAAAAGCCTTAGGTGGAGCAAGTGGTGGGTTCACTGCTGCAAAAACAGAAATTGTTGAAATGCTTAGACAAAGATCAAGACCCTATCTTTTTTCAAACACCCTAGCTCCTTCTATTGTGGGAGCATCCCTGAAAGTTTTGGATTTACTATCAGAATCGACAGAGCTGCGTGATAAGCTAGAAGGAAATACAAAGTACTTTAGAGAAGAAATGAATGCGGCTGGATTTGACATCATTCCCGGTGTCCATCCAATTGTGCCTATCATGCTTTATGATGCCAAGTTATCTCAGGTATTTTCAGAAAAATTATTGGATGAGGGCATTTACGTTATTGGATTCTATTACCCTGTAGTCCCAAAAGATAAGGCTCGCATCAGGGTACAAATTTCTGCAGGACATAGCAGAGAACATCTCGAACATGCTGTGAAGGCATTTACGAAAGTGGGGAAAGAATTGGGGGTGATTTAGGATGTTTAAGAGGTAGGATGTATAAAGTACGAGCTCTAAGGTTAGTGGGAGCAGAAAGGTCAAGAGACCTTCTTCCTTCTTTCGTTCAGGCTTTCAGAAGCGACCCACCCAAAGGCCTCTCGACCTTTTAGGTTTTCAGTTCCTTGCAAATTTACTTGATTGCGAGAATTATCTTGTTTGTGCTGTATGATTGCCAGAGACTAAGACAATAATTTTCAAAGCTATAAGTACGTTATATTGTATTGAAACTTGTATTCTCAATATTATTCTTAGCACTTTTGGGTAGTTCTACTGCTCAAGTAAATAGCCATTCAAAAGATAAACCTAATGGCTTGGAATCGATCAAACTTTTATCAGAAGGAACTTTGATTGTAAGACTTTCAAGATTTGAGCTTGACATAGAAGAGGTGAAGGCATACGAAGGGATCCAAAAAGCATCACAAGAAGAAACTAGAATCAAGGAAGGAATTAAAGATCTAATTAAAGAATTTAAAACCGACTATAACTATTCCGAGCTGGTATTTGCGTATGATACAGATCTCTATGAATATCTTCAAGATTCTACTTCTTTCATTTTTCTTAATGATGAACTTCAAGTTGATACAACAATAACCTTAAAGGACGGACCTATGTTTATCTTATCATCTAACGGCAGTAGATTCTATCAGCTATATGATCATAATTTTAATTTGGTTGAGAATCCAAACCCTCAATATATCAATACCCACTTAGACAGAAAATATAAGTTTATAATTGCCGCTTTATATCAATCTATCAATAAGTTGTTTACCAAAAAAATATCAGCGGCCAAGCTTAATCGGAAGTTAATGAAGTGGAGTGAAGAGAAATATTTGGGTGCAGAGAGGTGATTAAATCTCCCTGGCTCTTAGTTCTCAGAAGCGGAAAGGTCGGGTCTTTCTACCTCTTAGGTTTTCGGAAGCGGAGAGGTCAGGAGACCTTCTGCTGTTTGTTTTTCAGGCTTTCAGAAACGACCTTCCCAAGGCTCGCGACCTCCTGGGTTTTCGGAAGCAGAGAGGTCGGGAGACCTTCTGCGGCTTTTCTTTTAAACCATCAGAAACGACCTTCCCAAAGCTCGCGACCTCCTGGGTTTTCGGAAGCAGAGAGGTCGGGAGACCTTCTGCGGTTTTTCTTTTAAACCATCAGAAACAACGCACCCAAAGGTCTCCTGACCTCTTGGGTTTTCAAGAAATGACCTTCCCAAAGCTCG
>ENA-ORXT01001633-ORXT01001633.1-marine-metagenome-genome-assembly--contig:-NODE-1633-length-29292-cov-4.507308_pt1 | contig 29292 bp, 24 predicted proteins | sample MGYA00237868_ERZ511482 | MGnify/ENA metagenome assembly ERZ511482 | reverse complement strand
GGACTTGCCGGCGTTGTAGTGCAGGAAGTGGTGCGCCTGACCGAGCATCGGCCCGTAGCCGCCCATCTGCCACATGAGCCACTCCAGCGTGCGCCAGTAGCCCGGAGTGCCCTCTGGCGCGAGGAACATACCGCTCTTCCTCGCGAGGTACACGAGGATGGCTCCGGACTCGAACAGGGCGACGTCACCGTCGCGGATCGCCGGAATCTTGTTGTTCGGACTGATCGCGAGGAAATCTGATGCGAACTGCTCGTCCTTGGTGATGTCGACCGCGATCGAGCGGTACTCGATCCCCATCTCCTCGAGGGCGATCGAGACCTTGCGCCCGTTCGGGGTGGTCCAGGTGTGAAGCTCCAGCATCGCTCTTCGGTTCCCCTGCTCCGTGAAGCTCGAAGACTAACGCGGTTTCGGAGGGGCTCCGGATCCGAGCCGGCTCCGATCCCGGTGCGGTCTCTCGGCTCGGCTCGGCTCGGCTCGACTCGGCTCGGCTCGGCTCGGCTCGGCTCGGCTCGGACCACGATGCGAGACCGAGCGGGCGCGTCAGTCGGTCGAGGCCTCGACGGGTAGGCAGTCGTTGGCGCATCCGGTGGCCGAGTTCGAGAAACCCGGCGCAGCAGATCGGTGGAGCACAGCCCCGGTCGGCTCGAAACGCAACAGCACCTTGCCATCGGGGACGGGGTCGATTCCTGCCGGCAGTTCGCCCTCCAGCGGCTCGGCGATCCCGTCGACGATCAGGCTGTAGCCGGCGTGATCCAACGGTGGGTAGCAGAGCGTCACCTGCAGACAGGCCGAAGCGTTACGGGCTGTGCCCGCACTCACGGACATGAGAAGCATCGAGGTATCGCCCGTGCCACTCCCGGCGTCGGCGTCGGCAGTGTGCCAGTGCGTCGACAGGCTGACGAGGTGCGGCGTGGCATCTGGACGAACAGTCAGCAAGTAGGCCCAGGTGTACTCAGCAGTCTTGGCCTGCAGGTCCGACAACTCGACGGGAATGCTCATGCGACTAGGCTACGTCAGCGATTCGACAGCCATCCGAACGATCTGTGAGCTCTCGACGCTGGTCTCGGCCGACCGGCCTCACATTCTTCACCGAGAGCTCACGACGAGCACAAAGCTCCCATTCGCCGATCGATCTGTGAGTCCTCGACGCCAATTTCGGTCGCCCAGCCTCACACTTCGGGCGATGTGCGAAGCGTCAGCGGTCAGAGCGAGCTGGCGCGAACGGCGTTGCGCTTCTGGAAGAAGTCACCGACCTGGTTGAGCGACAGCACCGTGAGCGTGAGCGCCAGTGACGGCCACAGCACCTGGTAGACGTCGGTCTTAATGTCACGACGCGACTGGTTGATCATGTTGCCCCACGATGACGTCGGCAGCGCAACACTCAACCCGAGGAACGACAACGCACCCTCGACAACGATCACGAACGCCGCAGCGACCATGGCGTACGACACCAACGTCGGCAACACATTCGGAATAATCTCGCGGAACAGCACCTTGGTCGGTTTCGTACCGATCGACTGCGCAGCGAGGACGAACTCTCGATTCGAGATCGCCAAGCTGTTGGCGCGAGACACACGAGTGTAAGCGGGAATCGACAGGAACCCGATGACCCCGCTGATCACGAACAGACTGCGCACCTCGAAGATCGACACCAGCGCGAGAAGCAGCACGAGCGCCGGGAAGGCCAAGATCACATCGATGACCGACATGATCGTGGTCTCGGTACGACCCCGGACGAAGCCGACCAGGGAACCGAGGAATCCGCCGATCACGATGCCGAAGACGGCCGACACGACCGCAACGATCAGGCTGACCCAGCCGCCGTGCGCAATGCGGGAAAACGTGTCGCGGGCCAGCGCGTCGGTCCCGAGCCAATTGGCCGCAGACGGACCAGCAATCGGTTCGACGGTACCGAACTCGCCCGTCGCGGCGTTGAAGTTGTTGAGCTGCAGGTTCGGGTCCTGCAGCGGCAGTGCTCCATTGAACACTGTCGTGTCGAGCTTGGCGTAGATCGACAGACCCACGACGCCCACCAGCCAGATGAACGAGATCTTGACCAACAGCGGCATTGCCTTGAACACCTGCCGTAGCGTGGCGCGCTTCGGCTTACCGGGCGGACCAACGGCGGTGGCGTGCACTGCAACCGGCAGCGTCGATGGCGCCACGTCACCAGCCAGCGGTGCTGCGGTGCCGACACCGGTCGGGACGGTGGCGTCGGCGTCGGCGTGAGTGAAGTCAGTCATCGTCAGCTCTTCCTGATGCGGGGATCGATGAAGGTGTACAGAATGTCGACCAGAGCGTTGATAATCACGTAGGCAGCGGCAACGAAGACTGTGATGCCCTGGATCATGAGAATGTCACGCGAGTTGATCGCGTTGATCAGCCGGAAGCCGAGGCCCGGCACGGCGAACAGTGTCTCGATGACGACGGTGCCACCAAGCAGGGCACCGAAGTTGATGCCGATGATCGTCGCCAGGCTCAACGAGCTCGGGCGCAACGCATGGCGGAAGAGGATGAACCGGTCGCTCAGGCCCTTGGCGCGGGCGGCGAGAATGAAGTCCTGCGAGAGCGTGCCGATCATGTCGGCTCGAACGAGACGAGAGAAGATCGCCATCTGCGTCAAAGCCAGCGCCGTGGCCGGCATGATCGCCGTCTTCAAGTTCTCGACAACGCCCTTGTCGGTGATTCGACTCCAGTTCGACGCTGGCAGCCACTGGAGGCGCACGGCAAACAAGTAACTCAAGAAGATGCCGACAATGAAGTTCGGTACCGACAACGCCACCTGCGCAGCCGCCGACGTGGTCGTGTCCTGCCACTTGCCCTGTCTGTAGGCCCCGAGCACGCCGACGGGTACGGCGACGATCACAGCCATGACGATGGCCATCAAAGCGAGCTGGCCCGTGACGGGTATGCGGTTCTTGATCTCACCACTCACGGTCTGACCGCGATTGATGTAGGACTCGCCGAGATCACCTTGGACGGCGTTGCCGAGCCAGTTGACGTAGCGCTCGACGAACGGCCTGTCGAGCTTGAGTTCGACACGGAGTTCCTCTTCGAGCTCCGGAGTCCGCTCGGTCTGGCCCAAGATGGCGTCGACCGGGTCACCGGGGAGCAGCGACACCATGCTGAATGTCAGCAAGGTCACGGCAAACAATGTCGCCAACAGGCGGAGAAGCCGAACGATCAACATTTTGGCCATCGAAGAAGGGCTCCCGGAGCGTGGTGCGAACGGTGTGGTGCGAACGGTGTGGTGCGAACGGTGTGAAGGTTCGGTTTTCGGAGCAGCGTCAGCGTGCTCGATGTATAGATGTTCGGATTTCAGATGTTCGGTTGACAGATGTTCGGTATTCGGTCATCGGTATTCGGTCATCGGTAGTCAGTGAACGACGAGCGTTCCGGCCGGGCCACGCGGACCCGGCCGGAACGTTCAATCAGAGGTTCATTCGGTCAGGAACACTTCGAGCCAGCGGCCTTCTGCGCCCTGCTGCCCGACACCGAGTTCGCCACCCTGCGGCAGGTGCCAGCCGACGATGCCGTCGAGCGACGAGTCAGCAGCGATCATCGTTGCCGTGTGACCCGAGTACCACACCGGAACGTTCTCGGCGAAGTCCATCATGATGGCTTCGTACGCTGCGAAGCGCTCGTCGAAGTCATCGGTCGCAACTGCTCCGATTGCCAGCTGGAAGCTCTCCAGGTTGAAGTAGTTCGGCCAGTTGATCGGTGACACGATGCCGTCGAGACCGTTCGCTGCAGCGATCTCCTCGGTCGGCGGTGCAATACCGGAGTTCAGGACGGTCGACGGATCATTGTCGTCACTGAAGCGCCAGCAGTGCGCCTTGCTCTCGTCAGCCAGTGCTGCGTTGATGTGCGTCTGTTGATCGAACTGAGTGAGGCTGACGTTGACCAACTCACTCTGGGTCCACACCTGCTCGATCACCTGCATGGCAGCGATCAGGGTGGGGTCCGGCGGGCAGGACAGCTCGACGTCGATCTTCTCGCCGACAGCCTTGCCGTCGGAACGCTCAGGATCGTTGACGTACTCAGAGATCAGCGCAACGCCACCCTCGAAGTCGAACTGCGGCCATGCGGCAGCAACCTTCTCCGAGTACCAGACGCTGTCCGGGCTGAAGAACTGCGTACCCGGCAGCGAAATACCGGTGCCGCCGAGTGCTTCGATGACGTTCTCCTGGCTGTTGAGATGGGTCAAGCCCTTGCGGACTCGCACGTCGTCGTACGGGGCAACGAGCACGTTGAAGTGGCCGCCACCGACGTTGTTGCCCTGGAACTCGAAGAGGTTCAGGCTGCCGTCGTCGCGGGCGTCACGAATGGTGCCCTGACGCAGCGACTGCATGGCATCGACGGTGCCCGAGAGCACGGCGTCGAGGCGGGTGCCCTCGTCCGGAATCGGGCGGAACGAGATGGAGTCGAGGTACGGCAACTGGTTGCCGTCAGCATCGGAGTTCCAGTAGTTCTCGTTCCGTACGACCTTGGTCTCGTTGTCGAGGTCACGAGACTCGATGACGAACGGGCCGGTACCGATCGGCGCAGTGCTGTATCCGTCGGGATCAGCAACTGCTGCTGCCGGATCGAAGACCATGCCCATCGGGGCACGTTCGAGGAACGCCGGGAACGCCGAGTTCGAAGCGCTCAGGGTGTAGGTCACTTCGAGGTCGCCAGTGGCTTCGACACCGGTGAGGTTCGATGCGCTGACCTGACCTGCAGCAACGGTGCCTGCTTGCTGGATCGGGAACATGTCGGCAATGGTCTGAGCGGTGACCTCGACGCCGTTGTGGAACGTCACGTCGGGTCGCACCGTCATGGTCCACACGGTGAAGTCATCGTTGGAGGAGATCGAGTCGGCGAGCCAGGGTTGCAGTTGGCCGTTGGCGTCCTTCTCTAGGAGCTTGTCGTAGATGGTGACCATCATGTTGTAGCAAGGCGATGCGCACGTGTCTTCCCACGGACGCAGGCCGACGGCTTCGGCTTCGAGGCCGACGGCGATGTCACCGCCATAGGTAGCGGTGCCTTCGGACTCGGCGGCTTCGGTGTCGACGTCGCCCTCGGCGACTTCACCGGCGCTGCCATCACCTTCGTCGGCATCAGCATCGGCATCTGCATCGGCATCCGCATCCGCATCCGCATCCGCATCGGCATCGGCATCGGGCTCCGCTTCGGCCTCGGTTTCGACGGGATCGTCGCCCCCGCCGCCATCAGTGGTGTCTCCGTCGCTGCCTCCGCACGCGGCTGCAAGCAGACCGAATGCGAGTGGAAGTGCGAGAAGACGACTCGTCCGTCGTCGTGTCATATTTGTGTCCCCCTTGAGGATGGAGCCGAAGCCCCGGTTGGATTTCCAGCACTCCCCCGGAGCGCCTATCGAAGTGTCTAACAGACGTGACCCTCTTCACATGTGTCGGGGGGCACGACTCTTCATCTGATCGCAATCAGACCGCTACGAGAACCTCATCGGGCGATTGCGACGGGCACGTCGTCGACCTCGACGAGCGGGTGGTGACACGCCACGTAGTGGTCGTCGTTGACACGTCGCATCATCGGCTCCTCGGCGGCGCAGATCTCGTCGGCGAGCGGGCAGCGCGTGCGGAATCGGCAACCAGACGGCGGCGCCAACGGCGACGGCAACTCGCCCTCGCCAGCTGCACTCTCGTCGAGCACCACGGTCGGGTCCGGAATCGGCAACGACTCGAGCAACAGTTGTGTGTACGGGTGAGCCGGGTTCGCGTAGAGCTCGTCGGATTCCGACATCTCGCACATCTTGCCGAGGTACATCACCGCCACGCGATCCGAGATGTTCTTCACAACAGCGAGGTCGTGAGCGATGAAGACGAGCGTCAAGCCGTATTCGGCCTTGAGATCTTCGAGCAGGTTGAGGATCTGCGCCTGCACCGATACGTCGAGCGCGGAGACCGGCTCGTCGCAGATGATCAGCTCGGGCTCGAGCACGAGGGCGCGGGCAATCGAGATGCGCTGACACTGCCCACCTGAGAACTCGTGCGGACGCTTGTAGCGCGCCACGTCGGGGTCGATCCCGACGGCATCGAGCATCTTGGACACCTTGGCCCACTGCTCGTCTTTGTCGTTCGGCCCCCACACGGCGAGCGGTTCGGCAACGACTTCGCCGATCGTGCGGCGCGGGTTGAGCGATGAGATCGGATCCTGGAAGATCATCTGCACATCGGTCCGGCGTTGTCGCATGATGGAGTCCGACACGCCGGTGAGGTCCTCGCCGTTGAGCGACACTTTTCCCTGGGTCGGTTTCGGCAACTGGAGGATCGCCCGCCCGGTCGTCGACTTGCCACAACCCGACTCACCGACCAATCCAAGTGTCTCGCCGCGAGCGATGTCGAAGCTGATACCACTCACGGCAAACACGGTTCGGCCACCAGCCGCTGGGAACTCGACGTGGAGATTGGTGACCTGCAGCAGTGCGTCGTCCGCCGAACGGAGATGAGCTGTACCTGAACCAGCCATCAGTGGCCGCCTTCCTGGCTGGCTCCCGCTGGTGCTGCTCCGACTTTGGTCTGCACGATGCGTTCGAGCGCATCGAGGTCGTCAGTTGCCTGCACCCGGCCCGCAGCAGCAAGTGTCTGCGGCACGCCCGCGTCGAGGTTGCGCTGGAACGCAGCTTCGCTTTCGGATGTGCCGATCGGGAAGTGGCAGGCGTACTGGTGCCCGGTTGCGTCGGGCACGGTCAAGGTCGGCTCCTCTTCACGGCAGCGATCCTGTGCGTACGGGCAACGCGGCGCAAACTTGCACCCCGCTGGCGGCGAAATCAGGTCCGGCGGTCGGCCAGCGATCGCTGTGAGCCTCGTGTGCTTCGGATTCGACGTCTTCGGGATCGAGAAGAGCAGCGCCTGCGTGTAGGGATGCTTCATGTCGGCGAACAGTGCGCCGGTCGGCGCCTTCTCGACGATCTTGCCGGCATACATCACTGCGATGTCATCGGTTCGACCGGCGACCACGCCGAGGTCGTGCGTGACCATGATCATCGTCATGAACCGGTCGCGCTGCTGAGCTGCGAGCAGATTGAGAATCTGATGCTGCACGGTGACATCGAGTGCCGTCGTCGGCTCATCAGCGAACAACATCTTCGGACCACATGCGAGGGCGATCGCGATGCACACCCGCTGGCGCATGCCACCCGACATCTGGTGCGGGTAGTTGTCGAAGCGTGCTTCGGGCTCGGGGATCCGAACCGACCGCAACAGCTCGACCGCAACGTCCTTGGCGGCCGACTTGTTCATCCCGAGGTGCTGACGGACGTGTTCGGTGAGCTGGCGGCCGACCTTGACCACCGGATTGAGCGACGTCATCGGGTCCTGGAAGACCATTGCCATCTCGACGCCCCACAGGTGCTTCATCTGCTTGGGAGTCTGTCCGACCAACTCCATACCGGCGTACCGAACCGAGCCAGTGGTGACTGCGTTGGCCACGACGTTGAGACCCATGATCGAGCGAGACAAAATTGTCTTGCCCGAACCGGATTCGCCGACCACGCCGAGGGTCTTGCCTCGTTCGAGCGTCAGCGACACACCGTCGACGGCCTTGACCGCCCCGGCGGGCACCATGAAATGAGTCCGCAGATCTTCGACGACGAGCAGCGGCTCGTTGTCGGTCGACTCGTTGCCCAAACGAACGTCGGCAGTTGTGGTCATGCAGTTCCCCTCTTCAACAACGCCGGTGCTGGCGCCGTCTGTGATGACGTGATGCGCCGACCGTAGTGTGACCACCGACACGGAACCGACACGGAGGAGGAAAACTCACGCAATGACCAGTCCTGACACCCCGGCGCAACACTCCGGTTCCACAGCACCAGCCACCCCCAGAGCGACAGCGACCCCCAGAGCGACAGCGGAGACCATCGAGCAGTTCGGCTCTCGGATGATCGAGTTCCACCGGGCCGTGCCAACCCTGCTGGACGGCATCGACGGCGCCCTCGAGCGGGGCAAGACCTACCGGCGCGCACTGTTCGACGCCGGCCTCGCCGCCGTGTCGTATCCGCCCGCACTCGGCGGAGCCGGACTTCCCGTCGAGTACGAGCGGGCCGGACGCGAGGTCTCACTCGACCTCTTGCCAGGCGAAGACTCGATGTTCACCCTCGGCGTCGGAATGGCGGTTCCGACGATCCGCGAGTACGGCTCTGACGACGTACAACAAAGGTTCATCCCGCCTGCCCTGCGCGGCGACGACATGTGGTGTCAGCTCTACTCCGAACCGGGCGCCGGGTCCGACCTCGCTGGCATGACCACCCGAGCGATCCGTGATGGCGACGAGTGGATCATCACCGGCCAGAAGGTCTGGACCTCACAAGCCCAGAACAGCGACATGGCAATCTTGTTGGCGCGTACCGACGCCGACCTTCCCAAGCATCGCGGCATCACGATGTTCGCACTGCCGATGGACCAGCCCGGCGTCACGGTTCGACCGCTCGTCCAGATGACCGGCGTCGCAGAGTTCAACGAGGTGTTCCTCGACGAGGCGCGCGTGCCCGCCGAGTGGGTGATCGGTGAGGTGAACGGCGGTTGGGCTCTGGCAGTCGCACTGCTCGCTCATGAGCGAACGAGCCTCGGTCGGGGCGTCAAGACCGACGACGCCACGAAGTCGAAGTCCGGCCGATCCCCGCTGCCATTCGACGGCCTCGTCGAACGGACTCGCGAACACGGCCGCCTCGATGACGCAACAGTGCGCCAGGAACTCGCGAAGGTCTACACGGGCGAGCGCCTTGTGCCGTGGGGGGCCCAGCGCGGCCTGCACCCGTCGATCGGCAAACTGTGGCGCACGATCCAAGGGCGCCAGGCTGCTCAGCTCGCACACCTGACGGGCTCAGGGCACTCGGTTGCTTGGGAACCCGACGACGGCGATGCCGACTACTGGGCGTACCACGTCCTCAACTGCCGCGGGATGTCCCTCGGAGGCGGAACCGACGAGATCCAGCGGAACACCCTCGGCGAACGGGTACTCGGCCTGCCCCGTGAGCCCGGCCCGGACCGCTCGACACCGTTTAGCGAGCTTCCCGCCAACTGACCGGTCGCGTAGCAGGCGCTTCTTCAGTTCGCCGTGCGCCTCGCGCGGCAGGGCATCGACGATGTCGTAGGAGGTGGGCAGCTTGTACTTCGCCAACCGCTCGGCGGCGAACGCTGCGACTTCGTCGACGTCGGTGGCGACACCGGCGACCGGTTCGAGCACTGCCTTGATCTCCTCGCCCATGTCGGCGTGCGGGATGCCGAACGCCGACGCATCACCGACCGACGGATGCTCCACGAGCACCGATTCGATCTCGGCGGGATACACGTTCGAGCCGGCGACGAGAATCAGATCGACCCGCCGATCAGCGAGGTAGAGGAAACCGTCGGCATCGAGCCATCCCAGATCGCCGACGGTGAAATGACCGTCCGCCAATTGCATCGCCGCGGTCTTGTCGGGGTCACCGTGGCATTCGGGTGCACCGTGGGTGCGCCGACAGTAGATCGTGCCACCTCGCCGACGGGCAGATCGTTGCCGTCGTCGTCGATGATCGAGTACTCGATGCGCGGCGATGCCTTGCCGACCGTGCCCGGATGAGCCAGCCACTCGTGGCTGTCGCAGATCGCCGGGCCCGTCCCCTCCGACGATCCGTACATCTCGAAGATCACCGGACCAAACCACTCGATCATCGCGACCTTCGCCCAGGCCGGGCAGGGCGCAGCCGTCTGCAGAATCCACTCGAGGCTTGACATGTCGTGACGGTTGCGTGCATCGTCGTCGAGCCAGCCGCCGACTCCGACCTCGTGACTCCCTTGGATCGCCCCGTGGTTCCACCGGTGAACAACATCGGCGAGCCCGCTGGCCGATCGGTCAGCACGGCGTCGCCTGCCGCTTCGAGCCAGTCCTCGTAGTCGTCGCCCAGTTCGATCATCTGGTCGACGCCGGCGAGGGCAGCGGCGGCAGCAGCGAGATCGCACAGTTCGCTCTCGACAACGAGGAGCCGACACCCGCTGTCGGTCAGGAGCGCCGCGATCTCAGGCGGTCAAGTGCCAGTTGAGCGGCACGATTCGACTGCCGGCGCGGACGTTGCCGAGTGTCATCTCGACCCACTCGACACGATTGTTCGCCAGCAGCCCCCATGCGACGCCGGGGCCGACACCTGACCCGTCCAGCGCACGCGCCACACGTCGACTCCGTAACTCGACCTCGCGCCACGTCAGGGACCCCCGACGATCCGGATCAGGCGCCGCCGGGACCGGGTCACCAGCACCGCCGACGAAGGCGACTGCAACCGACTCGGGGACCTCCGGCGACAGGATCCACTCGGGCTGCAGACGGGCTGTCTCGGTCATGGACCAACGGTAACGAGGACTGCGTGGACATCACGACGCGCACGATCTGTAACGCTGCATCGATGGACGACAACAACCGGCCCGCCGACCAGTCCGAACAGTCCGAGCAGTCCGACGAACCCCTCGTTCTGCGTACCGATCGCGATGGCGCAGCGATCATCGAGTTGCATCGACCTCACCGCAAGAACGCGATCATTCCGCCGATGCTCGATCAACTCACCGAGCACGTCTCCGCAGCCAGCGCGGACCCCGACATCGGCGCCGTCCTCCTGTGTGGCGCCGGCGGCTCCTTCTGCTCCGGCCTCGACCTGACCGAGTACAACGCCGACCCGCCGCCCGCATGGATCTCAACCGCTGCGGCATCGGTCCGCAGCGCACACCTCGCGATCGCCCGCTGCCCGCACCCGGTCGTCGTGGCGCTCGAGCGGTATGCCATCAACGGCGGCGCTGCCTTCGCGCTCGCAGGCGACCTGGTCGTCACCGGGCCCGGCGCATGGCTCCAGGTCGCAGAAGTCCGTATCGGCATGGCTGCACCGATGAACCTCGCCTGGCTCGTCGCCCGCCACCCCGTCGCGACGGTCCTCCAGGTCGTGCTGAGCGGCAACAGGTTCACCGGCGACGAACTCCTCCGGATGAACATCGCGCACGAGGTCGTCGACGACACCGACATCCGCGCTCGCGCCGAAGCCCTCGCGGTCGAACTCGCCTCGTACCCGCCCGGCGCTGCACAACTCTTGAAGGCCGCCACACTCCAACTCGCCGGCGAACGCGACGCAACCGTCGGCGCCGACGCCGACACCTGGTTCGAGCGAGCCGCCGCCCTCGCCCCGCCAGCTCTCCCACCGCGATAACTAGAGCACGATAACTAGAGCACGATGACCAGAGCACGATGACCAGAGCACGATGACCAGAGCACGATGACCAGAGCACGATGACCAGAGGACTGGTCGCTCGTCACATTCTTGATAAAGCCGACCTGGTTTGTCGGGTTTAGTGGATAGTTTGCTCTCGACAGTTCGAATCGCTCCGACAGCCGTCGGAGCTTCTACGAAAGAGAGCATCCCATGGCCGTTCGCCTCGGAGACACCGCACCCGACTTCACCGCTCCCACCACTCAAGGCGAGATCAACTTCCACGACTGGCTCGGCGACTCCTGGGGTGTCCTGTTCAGCCACCCGAAGGACTTCACTCCGGTCTGCACCACCGAGCTCGGCACCGTGGCCGCCCTCAAGCCGGAGTTCGACAAGCGCAACACGAAGGTGATCGGCCTGTCCGTCGACCCCATCGAGAGTCACGTCGAATGGGAGAAGGACATCGAAGAGACACAGGGCACCGCCGTCAACTTCCCGATGATCGGCGACTCAGACCGTACGGTCGCGGACCTCTACGACATGATCCACGAGAATGCGGACAACACGCTCACGGTGCGCTCCGTGTTCGTGATCGGGCCCGACAAGAAGGTCAAGCTCACACTGACCTACCCGGCATCGACAGGCCGCAACTTCGCCGAGATTCTCCGAGTGATCGACAGCCTGCAGCTCACTGCTGACCACAAGGTCGCCACCCCGGCGAACTGGAGCGACGGCGACGATGTCATCATCGTGCCCGCCGTGTCCGACGAAGACGCCAAGACCCTGTTCCCGGCCGGATGGGAACCCGTCAAGCCGTACCTCCGGGTCACCAAGCAACCGAACCGCTGATCCGGAACGCCCCACTCGGACGCTCCACTCAGTTCGGTCGGGTCAGACCCAGTTGGCTTCGACCCATGCCCGCACCGGCGGAGCGAGCCGATGCAGATACTCCGCCGGCGACTCGCGAATCTGCGTCGCGCTGATCGGTACCGTCGATCGGTCTGGATCGACCACGACCGACTCGGCGCCGAAGCGGAGCGCTAACTCGTTCACATAGTCATCAGACGAGAACACGATGTGCGGGCCGATGTCGAGCGGCCATTCAGCGCGGAACAGCGCCATCCACTTCGCCCACAACTCCTCGTCGTCGAAGTCAGTGCCGAGACGATGCCGGACCTCGCGGACGTGGACCTCGGGATGGAGTTCTGCGAGCCAACCTGCACGCAGATCACCCGGAGCCGTGTCGCGCGCCGCAGAACTGTTGACGTACACGACGAGTTGATCGCAGCGCTCGACAGCCCAGTCGATCATGAACGAGTGTCCGAGGTGCGGCGGGTCGAACCGCCCAACGATCAATCCGGTCCTCATACCGGAGCGCTCACCGAACGCCATCAGCTCACTGGTTGAGCGGCGGCGCCAGCGAGCCCGGTGATCACGCGCATCCAGCCCGAACGCAGATCACCCTGGGGCGGTCGTGTGCCTTCGACGTCCGACGGCAGCAGCGCTGCGCGCACGTGATCGACGAGGTTGGTCGCAGCGTGGTCACCGACCGAACGAACCAGGGCATCGGTACGCAGCAGTCGCGTCTCGGCGCCGAGGAGATCACCGGCACGCACTTCGGCTGTCGCAGCAGCAACGTCGGCGAGCACACGGTCGAGGTACGACGACGCCGGCACCGCCCACACCGCGTTCGCATCGGTGATCGGGAGCACGTCGTCGCCACAGATCGCCGACGCCAGCGCTCGCACCGCATGCGCATACGGAAACGTCACTTCGATCTGCTCGCAGATCGCCAAGGCTTCCTCAGCTCGACCCGCCTGGCAGAGGGCCAGTGCGTAGGTGGTGCTCGTTTCGGCGGTATTGGCTCCCATCAGCGACATTCGTTCGACGGCGCGCTCGCCCATCACCACGGCTCGTTCGCCGAGCCCGAGGTGGACCGCAGCACCCGCAGCGGTACTGAGCGAGAACGCCATGTCGTTGAGGCCGTCGCCCTGCGCGAGGACCTCTTCGATTCCGCGTTCAGCCTCCTGATCACGTCCAAGAGCGATCAGGGCACGGTTGCGCGGCCCGAGTGCCTGAACCATGCCGAACTTGTCGTCGAGCTGACGGAACTCCTTGAGCGCCTGGGTCGAATATCGCTCAGCCTCGGCGAAGTTGCCGCTCCACAGTCTGATCGATGCCAGCAGTGAGTCCATCATCGCCGGGCTCCACCGCTCGCCGAGCTCGACGGCCTCGGACCGGACAGCGTGAGCCAGCGCCTCGGCCTCCTCGAAGCGGAGGGTGATGAATCGGAGGTAGGCCAGCAACCCTGTCGCCCAGTTGCTCCCCGAACGATCCCCGAGGTCGGAGAACTCCGCCGACGCAAGCCTGAGTCGTTGTTCGGCAAGCTCGACGTCACCAGAGAGGAAAGCCACCCAGGCCTGATGCTGACGAACCCACGCACGTCCGCGCCGGTCGCTGCGCTGTTCGCTGAGCGCCTCGGCCTCACCGAGCAGCCAGTCGGCATCAGCGAGCGATCCACCGAACACCTCGGCAAAGCCGCGTTCACGTAGCGATGCTGCGAGCTCGATGTCGTCACGGAGTTCACGGAAGATGTCAACGCTCTTGCTCAGTTCGCGACGAGCGGCGTCGAGGTCGCCGAACATCTGATCGGACTGCCCGAGGAACCGCCGGGCCTTGCCCTCGTGCCGCTTGTCGCCGGCAGCGATGGCTGCGTCGAGTGCTGCTTCTGCGTCGACGCGCGCTGCCTGCGACTCGCGACGACCCACGAACGACTCGGCTCGGAGCAACAGCAGTTCCCGTTCGACCGTCGCGCTGTCCGGGCCGAGATCGAGCGCCCGCGTGGCGTGTCGACTGGCCTGGCTGAACGCCCCGAGATCGAGTGATCGTCGCACCGCCCGCACCAGCAACTGGACCGCTTCGGACTTGATGTCGCCAGACACTCCTTCGACCAGCCCGATCTCGCCGATGAGTTCGGCCGCGGTAGCTGCGTGGTGCGCCACCGTCTCGACCGGCACCATCGGCAGTGCTCCGGTCACTTCGGCGACGCCAGCGTGGCGTTGTGCCCGGACGAGTTTGGTCAACATCTGGTAAGCGACTTCGCGCACGACATCACTCCGGAAGTGCCACCTCGCGTCATCGAGTTCGAGCAGACCGTCGTCTTCGAGTCTCGCGACGAACGATGTGTCGTAGGTCTGGCCCAGTTCCGCAGCGAACTCCGCGAGTGAGGCGATTGGACCGCTCGCCCCGAGCACGGCTGCGTTGTCGAGCACGGCGCGCGGACCGGGGTCGAGCTTGTCGAGTTGGGCCGCGATCAGTGCTCGAAGCGACCCCGGCAACTCGCTGCTGTCGGGTTGTTCACGAGCGAGTGCTGCCAACTCGGTGAGGAACAGTGCGTTGCCACCGCTGCGCTCGTAGAGCTGGTCACTCAAGGTCGCCGCCGGCTCCTGGCCGAACATCGCTTCGATGAGGTCGTCGGCTTCGAGTCGTGTGAGGGGGTCGAGCGGCATCCGGATGGTGATGGGATGATCCGTCGACGGCGGCCAGTCGACGGTCGCGTCGTCGCGCTGCGCGGTGATCAACAGAAATGGCCGATCGACGAGAGATCTGGTCAACCGATGCAGCAACTCGATCAGCAACGGGTCGGCCCACTGCAAGTCATCGAGCCACAGCACGATGGGAGCGCTGCGGGATCGTCGGCGCAAGCCCTCGACAATGAGCTTGAACAGGGTCTCGCGTGCTTCAACCGGACTGACGTGATCGAGCGCCGACGAGTAGCCGGACAGGTGGAGCACTGCTTCGACGAAGTGATCGAGCGACGGGTCGTCGGCATCGAACCCGTAGCGGCTGACGGCTCGCTCGCGCGACACGGTTCGCACGGTCGACGCTGACATCGTCGTGTCGAGTTCGAGACGCCTGAACAGCGCTGATGCAATCGGCGCCCACACGTTGTTCTCGCCGTACGGCGCGCAGACTCCCCAGGACAGCACGACCTCGCGGCTCGGGAAGTCGTCGAGCATCTCGTTGACGATGCGGGTCTTGCCTGCGCCGGCTTCGCCGGTCACCGAGACCGTCGCGGAACGCCCGTTGGCCACCATCGTCATCACCGACTGCAGGAGTTCGCGCTGCGGCCCACGCCCGACGAACGGCGTGCGCTGCCTACTGCCTGATGACGCCGCACGACGCTGCCGTCCCAGAACGTTCCAGACACGTTCGGTCTGTGTGCGGCCTCGCACGACGACCTCGTCGATCGATTCTCGGACGATGTCGTCCGACGCCAGAGCTGCCGTGGCATCGCCGATGTAGAGGCCACCGGGTGGCGCCAACGACTGCAACCGTGATGCGACGTTGACGACATCGCCCATGGCCGTGTAGTCGTCCGTGCCGAAGATCGAACCGACCAGCACCTCACCGGTGTTCACACCGATCCGTAGCTGCAGGTGGCCGGCCAGGTCACGGTGGCTGCGAGCGAACCGGTCGAGCGATTGGTGCATCTGCAGGGAGGCGCGGATGGCACGTTCCGGATCATCCTCGTGGGCGACGGGAGCACCGAAGATCGCCAGGATGCCGTCGCCCAAGATCTTGTCGACGCGTCCCCCATAGGCATTGATGTCGGCCATCAGCACCTCGAACGCACCGTCGACCAACCGCTTGACCTGTTCGGGATCCAACTGCTCGGTCAGTGAGGTGTAACCGACGAGGTCGGCAAAGACGACAGTGACCACACGGCGTTCTTCGACGGCAGCGCCCAGGACCTCGTGGCCACAGAACGGGCAGAAACGGGCGCCATCGGGAAGGGGCCGCGAGCAGGAGACACACGCCATCAACCTCTGATGGTACGGCAATCAACCGCGAGGGGGATGAGCCGGGCGACACCCTTGAGTAGCGTCGATCCGGTGAGCTCTCCGCATCCGATCCGTTGGCTCCGCGACCACCCGATCGCGGCGGACGTATTATTGGCGGTCTTCTTGACCTCGATATCGGTGGCATTCCACGTGATGGACGTCGAGGGGCTCGAGGAGTACCGGTCGCCATCCTGGTGGACCACACTGTTCGTGATCGCTGCGATTCTGCCTATTGCCTGGCGTCGATCGTTTCCCATTCGATCCGGCCTGTTCGTCAGTGCCGCCCAGATCATCGCCGCGTTCCTCGACATCATCGGCTCGGAGTTCCTCGGCGTCACCATCGCGCTTTACTCGATCGGAGCGCACAGCGTCGGCCGCAGACGCACACGAGCTCTGTGGGCGATCGGCGCGGGCACGTCGCTGCTGTTCGTCCTCGGCCTGCTCGTCAACGAACTCGACATCGGCAGCTTCATCAGCAGCACCGTGATCCTCGTGACTGCCTTCGTGCTCGGCGACAACCTCCGACGGCGACGCGAGAAGGCGGACAGCCTCGCAGAGCGAGCCGAACGCGCCGAGCGCGAGCAGGCGCTCATCGCCGAACAGCAGGTCAGTGCGGAACGCACTCGGATCGCACGCGAACTGCACGATGTCGTGGCCCACTCGGTGAGCGTCATGGTCATCCAGGCCGCTGCGGCCAGACGCAACCTCCCCGAGTCGCCCGACGTCGCCGTCGTCGCTCTCGGCAACATCGAGGAGACCGGTCGCCAGACCATGACCGAGTTGCGCGGAATTCTCGGCGTGCTCCGCAGCGAATCCGAAGGCTCGGCGCGCACCCCTCAGCCGACACTGACCGACCTCGATGCGCTGGTCCACGGCAGCACCGACCTGCCGATCAGCCTCGAGCTCACAGGCGACCTGGACCGCCTGGCACCGTCGGTGATGCTCACCGCCTATCGCGTCGTGCAGGAATCGATTACGAACATCCGCCGGCACGCGGGCCCGGTCACGTTCGCCGAGGTCGCAGTCGAACGATCCGCCGATCGGCTCATCATCACCATCACCGACGACGGCCGCGGCGCAGCGTCGGACCGCCCGGCAGTCGCACAGCGGCACACAAACGGCAGCAGCAGCGGCAACGACAACGACAACGGCGAATTCAGACGGGGCGGCACCGGCCGAGAGAGCCGCGCGTCGGGCGGCGCAAGCGAGTACGGCTACGGAATCATCGGCATCCACGAACGAGTCGCAGCCATCGGGGGCACCGCCACAGCCGGGCCGCGATCGGGCGGAGGCTGGCGAGTCAGGGTGTCGATGCCCGCACCATTCGACCCGATCCCGGCGTTCCTCCCAGACGAACGCGTCGACGACATCATCGGCAACGACACAACGACCGACGAGAAAACGACCGACGTCAAAACGAGCGAGGACGAAATCGGCACCGACACAGTCGACATCGACGAAACGAGCGTCGACGAAATCAGCACCGACACGATCAGCTCCGACACAGCTGCAAGCGAAGTTGCGCGATGATCCGCGTGATGCTGGTCGACGATCAACAGATGGTGCGCGCTGGCTTCCGCATGATCCTCGATGCCGAACCCGGCATCACCGTGGTCGGTGAAGCCGCCGACGGTGTCGAAGCAGTCGAGATGGTCGACCGGGCCCGTCCCGATGTGATCCTGATGGACGTTCGCATGCCCCGGATGGACGGCATCGAGGCCTGCGAGCAGATCTGCACCACTGCCAAGACGACGGCGCGGGTGATGATGCTGACCACCTTCGATCTCGATGAGTACGTGCATGCCGCGTTGCGCGCCGGGGCGAGCGGTTTCATGCTCAAGGACGCACCCGTCGAGCAACTGATCGACGGCATCGAGGTGATCGCCAACGGCGATGCACTGCTCGCTCCGTCGGTCACGCAGGTTCTGATCGACGAAATCGCGCGACGGCCCGTCGGTCAGCCTGATGCCTTCCCCGGCATCGATCAACTGACCGAGCGCGAACTCGATGTCGTGAAGTTGATGGCACGAGGGATGAGCAACGGCGAGATCGCCACCGAGCTGTACCTCGGCGAAGCGACGATCAAGACCCACGTCGGTCGCATCCTCGCCAAACTCGGCGCTCGCGATCGCGTGCAAGCGGTCGTCGCCGCCTACGAGTCCGGCCTGGTCTTCCCCGGCTCCGGCTGACGATCCGCTCTGAATCGGGCATCCAGGTGCCCGATCCGGTGCCCGATCTGGTGCCCAACCGGAACGTCGGCGATCCGACTCGAGGATGACAGAGAACAGCCGAACGATGGACCCCGGTGCTCGCCGAATCGAGCAGACTGTCTTCATGAACGCACCTCTGCCTGCCTCGACGGGGACCTCTTCGACCACCACTCCCACTGCTGCTGCCGGCGCCGTCGACGCCAGCAAGATCTACGGCGTCGGTGATGCCCAGGTCAAAGCGCTCGATGACGTCACGGTGTCGTTCGAGGCCGGCAGGTTCACGGCCATCATGGGGCCGTCGGGCTCCGGCAAGTCGACCCTGCTGCACTGCCTCGCCGGGCTCGACTCGCTGACATCGGGCGCTACCTTCATCGGCGACACCTACCTGGCGTCGCTCAACGACAAGGATCTCACCGAGCTCCGTCGCACCGACATCGGGTTCATCTTCCAGGCCTTCAACCTGATTCCGACGCTCACCGCTGAGGAGAACATCAAGCTGCCGATGATGCTCGGCGGCCAGACCGGAGATCAGTCGTGGATCGATCAGGTCGTCGCTGCGGTGAAACTCGACGGGCGCCTCGCGCATCGGCCGAGCGAGCTCTCCGGCGGTCAGCAACAGCGAGTCGCCGTTGCCCGGGCGCTCGCATCGCGCCCCAAAATCATCTTCGCTGACGAACCCACCGGCAACCTCGACTCCGAGACCGGCGCCGAGATCCTCGACTTCATGCGACGCGCTGTGCGCGAGTTCGGCCAGACGATTGTCATGGTCACCCATGATCCTGGTGCTGCGTCGTACGCAGATCGGGTCGTCTTCGTCGGCGACGGCAAGATCGCCGGCGAGATCATCGACCCGACCACCGAGCAGATTCTCGACCAGATGAAGAAGGTCGGGAGCTGACGTGGCTACCAACTCCACTGTGATGCTGGCTCGCAAGAGCATCCGCGCCCGCCTGGGTCGCACCATCGCCATTGCCTTGATGATGACCGCCGGCGTCTCGTTCGTGGTCGGCTCCTTCGTGCTGGCCGACAGCCTCCGCGCCACGTTCGGGAACCTGTTCACCGAGTTGGTTTCCGACGTCGACCTCGAAGTGCGTGCTGCCGAAGCCTTCGAAGGCGACGGGGACCGCGACCCGATCGATGCGTCGATCGCCGACGACCTCGCCGACGTCGACGGCATCGCCATCGTCGAGCCTGCGCTCGCTCGTTTCGCCCAGCTCCTCGACCAGGACGGCGAGATCATCGCGACGACCGGCGGCCCGGCACTCGGCTTTTCCTACATCGGCGAAGGCGGGCTTCAGGGCGTCACGCTCAAGAACGGGCGCCCACCAGTCGGCGCCGACGAAGTCGCCGTCGACAAGGCCTCGGCCGATCGGGTGGGATACGTCGTCGGCGACACGGTCAGCTACCTCACCGACACCGGCACGCACACGGCAACGTTGGTCGGCACGATCGGCGCAGCCGACTCCGACGGGTTCCTCGGCGCATCGGTGGTGGCGCTTGACATCCCGACCGCAATCGACAAGTTCGGCTCCGACGGCAAAGTCGACGCCATCGACATCGGCCTGGCCGACGGCGCCGACCCCGCAGCGGTACAGGCAGCCGTCGAGATGATCATCCCTGATCGCACCGAAGTCGTCACCGGCGACACCCTCGTCGAGGAGGGCCAGAGCGATGTCGACGGTTTCATCAGCTTCTTTGGCACCTTCCTGTTGATCTTCGCCTTCATCACCACCTTCATCGTGGCGTTCATCATCAACAACATCTTCCAGATCACGATCGGGCAGCGGTTGCGCGAGCTCGCCCTGCTCCGCGCCGTCGGCGCCTCGGCCAAGCAGGTTCGCCGGATGATCGTCTCGGAAGCCTTCCTCCTCGGCCTCATCGCCACCCTGCTCGGCATCGTCGGCGGCATCGGCGTCTCGCGACTCATCGTGTGGCTGTTCAATCAGGCCGGCGCTGGTTTCCCCGACACCGCCACCGTCCTCGAACCACGCACGTTCGTCGCCGCCGCGGTCGTCGGCATCGGCGTGACGATGCTGTCGGTGTTCGTGCCAGCGCGCCGCGCCTCGACCATCCCCCCGGTGGCGGCCATGCGACCGGAACTCGGCTTCGATGCGTTGAAGAAACAACAACTCGTCGTCGGCACCGTCGTCACCGTGATCGGCGCACTGCTGATGATCGTCGGACTGTTCGTCAAGCCCGGCTCGACAGCCCTCTGGGCCACTCTTGCCGGAGTCGGCGCGCTCATGCTGTTCCTCGGCGTCGCCAGCGTCTCGTCCACGATCGCAGCACCGGTCACCAAGGCGATCGGCTGGCCTGTCGCCAAGCTGTTCAAGGTGCCCGGTGCTCTGGCTCGCGACAATGTGGCTCGCGCCCCGCGTCGCACGTCGTCGAGCGCATCAGCGCTCATGATCGGCGTCGCCCTCGTCAGCGCTGCGGCGGTCTTCGCATCGTCGCTGCGGGCGACGATCACCGATGTCCTCGACAACGCGATCACCGCCGACTACATCGTCACCGATCCGAACTTCTTCGGTCTGTCCCCCGCCGTTGCCGAAGGCCTTGCTGCACTTCCCGAACTCGCGGCAGTCACTCCGGTGCGCGGCTTCGGCGGCCAGATCGACGGCGACGGCAAGGCATTCGGCGCCATCGATCCCGATGCGTTCGACCAGTTGGTCGACCCCGACCTCCAAGACGGCGTCATTGCCGGGCTCGGCGTGAACGAGGTCCTCATCCACGCCGATCCGGCAGCCGACCTCGACAAGGGCGTGGGCGACACGATCGATGTGCTCTGGCAGAACGGCGACGAAGCCACCCTGACCGTCGCCGGCATCTACGCCGATGCGACATTCGGTAACTGGTTGATCAGCCTCGACACCCTCGAAGCCGTGACCGACGCTCCCGCGCGTGACTTCTTCATCATCGCCAAGCTCGCCGACGGTGTCGCTGCCGTCGACGGAAACGCGGCCGTCGAAGCGGCGACCGCTGAGTTCCCGCAGGCCGACGTCCAGACCAACGCCGAGTTCCGCAAGAGCCAGGAAGATCAGATCAATCAGCTACTGCTGATCATCACCATCCTGCTGCTCCTCTCGATCATCATCGCCGTGCTCGGAATCGCGATCACCTTGGCGCTCGGTGTGTTCGAACGCACACGTGAGATCGGTCTGCTCCGCGCCGTCGGGATGAACCGGCGTCAGCTCCGTCGCTCCGTTCGCTGGGAAGCGGTGATCGTGTCGACGTTCGGCGCTGTCGTCGGCATCGTGCTGGGCACGTTCCTCGGAGTCGTCGCGTCGCTTGCCGTGCCCGACGACGTCATCAGCAAGCTTGCCTTCAATCCGGTGATCATCGTCGTCGTCTTGATCTTCGCGATACTCGCCGGACTCGTCGCAGCGCTGTACCCCTCGTTCAAAGCCAGCAACATGGACGTCCTCGAAGCCATCGCTACTGAGTGAGTCCAGATCGTCACTCAGAACACCTATTCACAGAGACCGGGTGTCACGGCTGCCGGGTCGTCACCAGACACGCGAGACTGCTCCCATGGCGCTCGACATCGATGATCTGGATGAATCTGTGCTCGAGTTCCTCCGGGAGCGGCACCTGGCAACGTTGACGACGTTGCGAACCGACGGGTCACCGCACGTGGTGGCTGTCGGGTTCAGCTACGACGCCGACGCCCGAATCGCGCGCGTCATCACGTGGGCGTCATCGCAGAAGGCGGTCAATGCCGGGCGGATGGAAGCCGTCGGCCGACGGGGCGCTGTCTGTCAAGTCGACGGTGGCCGATGGCTGAGCCTCGAGGGCACCGTTCGCCTCGTGACCGGCCCCGACGCAGTCCGACCCGGAATCGACGGCTATGCCGTGCGCTACCGGCCACCGAAGGAGCGAGAAGATCGCGCCGTGATCGAGATCGACGTCGACCGGATCCTCGGTCGCGGCTGAACTACGCAACAGCGAACGACGGCCTCAGCCGGTCTCGCGGTTCCACGGCAGGCCGGCAAGGTACGCCTGAGCAGCGGGGTGCGGATCCATTGGCGTGTCATCGACACCAACGTCATCGGCATCGACCTCGTGGCGGGGGTCGTGGTGCTGCTGACATCCTCGGCACCAGTACAACACGCGCAACTGCTCACCGACCTGGCGGCAGTCGATGGTCTCTCCGCACCGCTGGCACCGTTGCCCGTTGCGGCCATACACAGCGAGGCCGCCTTTTGCGCCGGTCGCCGCAGCGCGGTCGGCGAACTGCATGTTGGCACGCAGCATCGACGCCGCGATGTTGACCAGCCGAATGGCGTCGTGTTCCGCCAGGGAGTCGATCCGGGTGAACGGACTCAGCTCGGTCTCCCAGAGCACCTCGCACCGATACACGTTGCCGAGGCCGCGCAGCACTCGCTGATCGAGCAGGACATCGCCGAGTTGCGCAGAGCCGTCGCTGTACGCGAGCAGCAAGTTGACGATTCCGCCGAGGTCGGCGTCGGTCCGGCACAGGTCAGGCCCGAGGCGACCCATGCCGGGGTGGCGTCGCTTGTCCGGAATCCGATAGGTCTCGACTTCAGCAGGGTTGAAGCAGACCGCCACCCAGTCGGCCACTTCGATCGCAACGCCCATCTGTTGGTAAGGCTTGCGCCACTGCTCGGCTCGGCGGTAGACGTGCCAGGTGCCGCCGATCCGTAGGTTGGTGTGCAGCACCATGTTGTCGTCCCACACCAGTTCGACGTGCTTGCCGTGTGTCTCGACCCGCTCGACCATTCGCCCTGCCCGCGGCGCCGGGCCGACGAGACGTGGAGCGTCGAACCGAACCATCGGCTTGGCAGCGAGTGCAGTTCGCAGCGTGCTGGCAGCCCGGTGAATGGCGTCTCCCTCCGGCATACCTCTGCAACATACGTCACGGTGACTTCCGCGTCACCTGATTCGTACGGAATGTCTACGTGACGTCCTACTCACGTCATCCTGCTCAGGTCACGCGGTCAGGTCGCGCGGTCAGGTCGCCGCGCTCAGGTCACGGCAGCTTGCCGGTGTGAGCCAGCGCCAACCGGATCAGGCGGTCGTGGCCGCTCATCATCTCGAGCACGACATCGTCACTGACTGCTTCTTCGGGGCTGAACCATCGCAGGTCCAGCGCCTCCTGCGTGGGTTCGCACTCACCATCGACGGGCACGACGTAGGCGAGGCTCACCGCATGGTGGCGAGGGTCGTGGAAACCTGACTTCTCGGCATCGGGGAAGTACTCGGCGATCGTGAACGGCGTCGGGTTGGCTGGCACGCGTGGGAACGCCATCGGACCGAGATCTTTCTCACAGTGCCGCATCAGCGCCTCGCGGACGCGTTCGCCGTAGAGAACTCGGCCGGTGACCACCATGCGGCTGATCGAGCCGTTCGCGTTCTGGCGCAGCAGCATCCCGACTTCTTCGACGTTGCCGTGGCCATCGACACGAACCGGCACGGCATCGACGTACACAATCGGCATCCGGCCGCGGACGAGTTCCAATTCGTCGTCGGACAACCACGTTTCATCGGTCTGGGTATCGATCTCACTCACGCCACCGATGATCCCACGTGTCGGCCACTCGGACATGGTTCTTGGTCTGCCACGATGGTGAGATGGACAGTGACCGCCGACGCTGGGACGAACGGTGGAATGCTGCCGATGACAGCGCCGACGCGATCATCCCCACGCCGCCCGACGTCGTACGGGCTCATCGCGAACTGCTCGATGTGCTTCCCTCCGACGGCGCAGGGCTCGACCTGGCCTGCGGCATCGGGGCGCAGGCCCTGTGGATGGCCGAACGTGGCCTGCAGGTCACGGCGCTCGACGTGTCAGGCGTCGCCATCGAACTCGTGCGCAAAGCTGCGGTCGCGCGCGGCCTGCAGATCGAGGCGAGCGTCCAGGACACCGATGACGGGCTACCGATCGATCTCGACGAACTCGCTCTGATCATCTGCCAGCGATACCGATCCACCGGCCTGTACGGCGAACTCGTCCGACGACTCCGCCCGGGCGGCTGTCTCGTACTCACGGTGCTGTCAGCAGTCGGCCTCAGAGGCACTCCCGGACCCTTCCACGCGCCGCCAGGCGAATTGACCGATGCCTTCCGCGACGCCGAGGCCGAAGGAGTCGTCGACGTACTCGTCGACGACGAAGGAGATGGACAGGCCTCCATCGTGCTCCGCCGCCGCGCCCGGTGACCCAGATCGCGTCAGTCGGCGTGGCCGAGGATCACGTCGCGTAGCCCTTCCGGGCCCACCGGGCCGGCTGTCGTCGTGCTGATGAAATCGGCGAGCACTGCGGTGAACCGCTCTGGATGTTCGACATGTGGGAAGTGCCCCGTGTCGTCCATGATCTCGAGTCGGCTGCCCTCGATCGCCTCGTGCGCCGCGTGCGCGTGAGCCACTGGAATGATCGGGTCACGATCACCCCACACCAACATCGTCGGCACACGCGCTGCCAGGTACAGGCGGTCGGTCGCGTTGATGGTCTGGCCGGTGGGGTCGATCACGCCGCGCATCGTGCGGACGAACGCCTGACGGTTCGACGCGCCGGCCAACGAGGCATAGGCTCGCCACATCTCACCGAATCGTTCGCTGCGCAACCCGCGTCGACTGAGCTGGCGCCCGACCCCGGTGCCGAGTTCCACCACCGGTTTCGGGAAGCCGAGCGGCATCACGTACTCGAAGCCGGGCAGCGACAGCATTCGCAGCAACCAACTGACCTCACGCCCGAGCCCACCGCTGCCCACCAGGACGAGCCGGTCGAGCAGCTCTGGGTGTTGGTAGGCAAGCTGCATCGCAACGCCACCTCCGAAGGAATGCCCCACGATCGTGACCCGTCCAACGTCGAGCACGGCGAGCAGGTCGCGCAAGCCGCTGGCGAAGGCGCCGAGGGAGTAGTCGCCGCGCGGTTTGGCTGACTCGCCGTGCCCCAAGAGGTCTGGGGCGATCACGTCGACGTGCTCGGACAGCAATGGCATCACTGCATCCCAGGTCTTCGAACTGCCCGCCAAGCCGTGAATCAACAGTACGACCTCATCACGTCCCTGACCTGCACGTCCCTGACCTGCACGTCCCTGACCTACACGTCGGTACCCGACCTCATGGCCGTGGATTGACACGTGTTGCAGCGGCGCCCGTTTCGTCACGTCGTCAGTATCGCCCGACAAGCCGTATCGCCGAGAACCCGTCACCTGATCACGACAGGTGACCGAGCACCGCTGCCGGGGGCATCGGTCGCGCGAACAGATAGCCCTGCAACAGATCACACCCCGCTCCTTGCAGCCAGGCTCGTTGCTCGGCATCTTCGACACCCTCTGCGACGGTGATCAGCCCGAGTTCGTGAGCCATCGAAATCACTGCGCTGACCACTGGTGACGGGGCGCACGCGCCGAGCCTGGTGATCAGAGCACGGTCGATCTTGAGAATGTCCGCGGGCAGCTCATCGAGCGTGCTGAGTGACGATTGCCCCACTCCGAAGTCATCGATCGCGACTCGAATCCCGAGTTCACGGAGCCGCACGAGTTGTGCGGAGATCTGCTCGGTGTCTGCCGACACGGCTGTTTCAGTCACCTCGACGACGAGGTCTGCTGGGCCGACGCCTGCTGCGGCCATCGCACCCACGATCGCTTCGACGAGGTGATCGGACCCGAACTGGACCCGGGAGATGTTGACAGAGACGTAGAGGTCGGCCGCTCGATGGTCAGCGGCACGCCACTGAGCAAGCTGCCGACAGGCACTCGCCACCACCCATTCGCCGACTGGGACGATCAATCCGGTCTGCTCGAGAAAGGGCAGGAAGGTCGACGGTTCGAGATCTTCGCCATCATCGCCCGGCCAGCGAATGAGCGCTTCAACACCGACCATCGAGCCACTTCGACCGTCACAGATCGGCTGATAGTGGAGCGTGAACTGCATCGCATCAACCGCTCGTCGGATGCGGTTCTGATGTTCGAGCGCTCGATCTGCGTCATCGCCCATCGACAGCTGAAACACGCGGTAACACGACTTCCCTGCTGCCTTGGCGCGGTACAGGCTCACGTCGGCATCGCGCAACACGTCGGAGGCGGACCCATGCTCGCTCGAGACGTGGACGACACCGATCGACACGCTCGAATACATTTCGAGCCCAGCAATGTCGAACGGCACCGCGAATGCCTTGACCAGCCGACCGGCCAAGTCCTCGCATTCGGCTGCGTTCAGCTCGACGCACACCACGGCGAACTCGTCCCCACCGACTCGCGCCAGCACGGCCGCCTCCCCGTCGGTGACGACGTGCAGCCGTTGCGCCACCGCGGCGAGCATTTCGTCGCCGACATGATGGCCGAGCGAGTCGTTGATCACCTTGAACTGGTCGAGATCGAGGTACAGCATGCTTGCTGACTGGCCGAGTGCGAGGATCTCGTCCACCTGCTGGTTCAGCGACCAGCGATTCGCGAGGCCGGTCAAATCGTCGTGGCTCGCACGGTGCTGCAGTTCTCGTTCTCGAACGATGTCGTCGGTGATGTCGGCAACGGACCCGACGATGCGCTCGACTCGCCCGTGGCGGACGAGCGGCACTCCTTGGATCTGCACCCAGCGAACCGAGCCGTCATCGAGTCCGACGGAAGCATTCGCTGCGATGCGGCCGCCTCCCGCACGGATCAGCTCTGATACCGATCGGCTGAACGACGCAGCATCGTCCGGGCCGAGGAGAGCCATGGCCTCTGTTTGCGACACCGTGACACCGACGGCGGTCATGCCCAGCAGTTCGGCACACAGTGGCGACAGTTCGATGGTCTCTGATTCAGCGTCCCAGTCCCAGATGCCATCGCGAGATGCGGACATCACGAGTTGGTGTCGCTCCTGAGAGCGAAGCAGTGCTGCCTCGATCGCCACGGTCGTGGTCACCGACTTGAATGCGCCGACGAGACCCACGACTGCGCCGCCTTCGTCGAAAATTGGCGCCTTCGACGTGTGCAACACCTCGACCACGCCATCAGCAGAGGTCAGGATCTCTTCGATCTCGAGGCTCGGCTGCCCGGAGTCCATGACCTGGCGATCGACCGATCGGAAGAACTCCGCTTGCTCGAGCGGGACGAAGTCACGGTCGTCGAGACCGATCAGGCCCTCGACGTTCTCGACGCCCAGGGCATCCAGGAACTTTTGGTTTCCACCGAGAAAGCGGCCGAGCGAATCTTTCCAGAAGATCGCCGCCGGTACGACCTCGATTGCCTGGCTCAAGATCTGGAGGTCATCGATGACGGCAGGTTGCGTCACCGAGTCCGAAGCTTCGCCCATGGGTCGTTCAGCGTACGCGAAGAACGCGCTCAACGTGTTACATCCGTCACGCAGTGCATCAGAACGGTTCCCCCGCACCCTGACCGTCATGTCAACCCCGTCGCCCTGACCCCGCCGCTCTGGCCCGCCGCTCTGACCCGCCGCTCTGACCCGCCGCTCTGGCCCGCCGCTCTGACCCGCCGCTCTGACCCGTATGGTGGAACCGTTCCGGATCGTGGACCCAGGGTAGACGTTTTGTTAAGATCACTCTTTCCGCCGTGCGGGACGAACTCATCCTCTGCCCGGCACCCGCTGAGCAGCTCATCGAATTGGGGGTCGGCAATGGCGCTAGCGACACGACTGGACAACCTCGGAACCGAGACGGCCTTCGCCGTCTCGCAGGCAGCTGCCGACTGGGGCGCGCAGGGCAACCGCATCTATCCTTTCCACCTCGGCGACATCAACCTTGCGACGCCGGCCAACATCGTCGAGGCGATGAATGTCGCCATTGCCGACGGCAAGACCGGCTACTGCCCGGCCGCCGGCATCGCTCCGCTCCGTGAAGCGCTCGCCTCGAACATCGGCGCCGATCGCGGTATGGAACTCTCAGCAACGAACATCGTCGTGCAACCCGGCGGCAAGCCCGTGATCACCAAGTTCATCCAGACCTTGATGAACCCCGGCGACGGCGTGCTGTACCCGAACCCCGGTTATCCGATCTATGAGAGTCAGGTCGAGTACTACGGCGGCCGCCCGCTGCCCTACCGCTACCACGAAACCGACACCGGCTTCGGCATCGACCTCGATCAGCTTCGCGAGCTCGCTGCATCGGGTGCCACCGCGATCATCTACAACAACTTGCAGAACCCACTCGGGTGCGAAAGCTCCGCCGAAGAGATGCAGACGATCGCCGAGATAGCCATCGAGCACGACCTCTGGGTTCTGTCCGACGAGGCCTACTTCGAGATGCGCTACTCGGGCACGTCGACCTCGATCGCGTCGCTTCCCGGCATGGCGGAGCGCACGGTGATCCTGTACACGTTCTCGAAGAAGTTCGCCATGACCGGCTGGCGCCTGGGTTGTGCTGTCGCCCCGACCCTCGTCGCGGAGATGATCGCCAAGCTGAACACCAACGACGAGAGCTGCACGACTCACTTCGTGCAGGCCGCAGGTGTCGAGGCGATCACCAACCCCGAGGGCGCCGCCCCCATGCTCGCCGAGCTGCAGCGACGACGCGACGCCGCCGTCGCCGGCCTGGCCTCGATCGATGGCATGACGTGCGCCACGCCGGACGCCACCTTCTACCTGTTCCCCAACGTGACAGGAGCGATGCATCACATGGGATTCAGCGACGTCGGCGAGTTTGCGACCGCCGCGCTGCACGAGACCGGTGTGTCGTTCTGCACCCGCCGACACTTTGGGCGGGCTCAGCCCGACGAGACCGAGCAGTACATCCGTCTCGCCTACTCGGGCATCTCGGTGGCCGACATCACCGAGGGCTTGGCCAAGCTCGGTGCCTGGATCGCCGGAGGCAGCAAGTGAGCACCGTCGCCCACCCGAAGATCGTCGTCACCGGACGGATCCCCGACGCAGCACTCGAACTCCTCCGGTCGATCGAGGGGTCAGATGTGTGGGCATGGCTCGACGACGAGGTCGTCCCCACCAGCGTCCGCAACGAGCAACTCGCCAGCGCCGACGCAGCTGTCACGCTGCTGACCGATCGAGTCGACGCGGACTTTCTGGCCGCAGCGCCGAACTTAAGGATCATTGCGAACGTTGCAGTCGGCTTCAACAACATCGACGTCGCTGCGTGCACGGC
>ENA-ORXT01001630-ORXT01001630.1-marine-metagenome-genome-assembly--contig:-NODE-1630-length-29323-cov-5.935923_pt1 | contig 29323 bp, 29 predicted proteins | sample MGYA00237868_ERZ511482 | MGnify/ENA metagenome assembly ERZ511482 | reverse complement strand
TCGGCGCTTTCTTCTTGGAAGCACTTTTCGTGGCAGCGGTCTTCTTGGTCGGCATGCCGCGAAACTAGGCGAAAGGTGATTGGAACACCACTCGGTTTCGCAGGGCGTACTCGCGACTTGTTTCTCGAGGTGGTGGTGGTGAGAGCTTTGACGATGCGCGACAAGGCTTCTCGATTCCTTCTCGCCCTTGTCATCGCCAGCACCTGTCTGGGGTGGGCAGGCGAATCCCGCACCACCCGCTACGAGGACAAACCGATTTATCTCTATCGCGCCGATCCGGCTGAGCTCTCTCTTCACTGGAAGGGTCCCGAAGAGAAGCCGCTCCGGCTGTCGATTCCGAGTTCGCGGCCGTGCTCGCCATTGAGGTTCCGCCCAAGGGAGAGGCGGACCCTCTAGACAAGAAGTAGAGCGATGCCTGCCAGCATCGATCGTTGCGAAGCGAAGCAGGTGATCAGCGCGCCTTCGCAGAAAGGGAAGAGATTCCCGAGGAGTACGGCCTACTCACTCTCGCCCCCCATCGAGCGGGAAGCAGTACCGCCCTCGCCACCCAGATCACCGCCACCTTCCGACTCAAGCGTCATGCCTTCTTCGGCTGCGAAGTCGGCAAGAGCGAGGTCTTCCATCGCTTCCTGCTCTTCACGCATCACGGTGACCCCGCTGGTGTCGATGCTGTCGCGGGCGACGCGCGCACGGCCTTTGGCGTTGGTGCGCTCTTCCTCGACCATCTCGTGGAGTCGGTTGAGGGTGTCGCCGGAACCGCCGATCTCGGTGATCATGCCGCTGGCCATCTCGTTGAGGTCAGCCATGGCTTCCTGAACCTTCATGTCGCTGATGCCGCGACGAAGCGACTCAATCTTCTCGCGAGCGGCCTTGATGCCGACGTCGCGGGCAGAGACGAGCTCCGTGTAGGTGGTCTCGGCTTCCTCGAGCTGGATGCGGTTCTCGTCGAGCTCGGAATCGATCTCCTTGAGGCGGAGGGCGTGCTGGGCGGCGATGCGCCTGTTGCCGGCCTTGAGATTGGCGGCAGTCTTGGCACGCGTCTGTTCGTGTTGCTTCTCCAGCTTTTTAACCTGTGCCATGAGGCGCTCGCAGAGTCCGGCATGGGCGGAAAGGCCCTTGTTGTACTTCGCGATCTGCTCACGGAGATTCTCTTTTTCGACTTCGAGAAGGGCTTCAGGATTCTTCTTTTCGAGGCCGCCGATGAAGAGGCCGAAAAAGCCGCGGATGAGATTGCCGATTCGCTTGAACATTGCAGTAGGTGGATGGGAACGCTTTCTCTATCGCCTAGGGCGGACGGAGGAACAAGCAGGAAACCGACGCCAAGCGTTCCAATTCGGCTTGTTGTTTGGAAGCGGGCAGGGAAGGTGAGACGTGACTCACTCCCCGAATCCTCGCGAACAGGCCCGTCGGCTGCTGGTGGAACAGCTGCGTCGCCAGCGCCGCGACGGCGGCAGGATGGAGTGGCTCGGCGAGGAGTCCCGGAGCTTCCTGCGCGATCTCTTTCTCGGCAAGACACCGACGGCCCGCGTTCGTGAACAGGACTCGGCCTCTTCTGATCCCGGGCCGGGACCGGAAGCCGTTGCCGAGGCGGCCACGGTAGAGCGCCCTCCCCAGGCCACCGTGGTGCGCAGGGTGGCAGGCAAAGAACCCGTGAAGGCTGCCCCCCGCGGCCCGATTCCCGAGGTCGCCGTGCCCAGGGGCGGGAGCAAGGACGACCGGATCGAAGCGCTTCGCGCCCAGTTCGAGAACTGTGAGATCTGCTCTTCCATCGACACGCTCCGCGAGCAGCTTGTCTTCTCCTGCGGCAATCCCGATGCCGAACTCATGTTTGTCGGCGATGCACCCGGACTGGAGGAGGAGAAGCAGGGGGAGCCCTTCGTAGGAGCGGCGGGTCAGCTTCTCACGAGGATCATCGAGACCATGGGGCTGCGTCGCGACCAGGTCTATCTCTCCAATCTCGTGAAGTATCGGCCGAGTATCGAGGGCGGCGCCGGGCAGGGAGAGAGCAACCGCAATCCGACCCCTCGAGAGATGGAGGCCTGTCTTCCCTACCTTCAGGCGGAGATCGCGGTCGTTGAACCACGGGTTCTCGTGGCCCTCGGCCCGAACGTCATTCAAGGGCTTTTGAGGCTCCCCGGTTCCGTGGGCAAGGCCCGCGAGCAGTGGCACCAGCACCGTAACGTCCCGGCGCGAGCGACCTATCACCCATCCTATCTGCTCGACAACAAGACGCTCACCGAGCGCCGCAAGCTCTGGCTCGACATGCTCGAGGTCATGGCGAGGCTCGAGATGCCCATCAGCGACAAGCAAAGGACATTCTTCAAGCAGAGCTGAACCGTTTTCCCGCTCCCTTCTCCATGCCCAAGACCACACTCAAGCCATGGGAGAAGCCCATGCCCGCCGCGCAGTTTCAGTTCATGCGCGACATTCTCGACGCACCGAGTCCTGTCGGTCTGGAGGCCGCGATGAACCACGGAGTTCTGCTGCCCGCTTTCAAGAAGTTCATGCCCAAGTCCTGGGCGGTTCACCAGTTCTCCGGCAACGCGGGCCTCGTCTTTGATTCCCACCCGGGCGAGGACGACCGGCTTTCGGTCATGATCTGCGGTCACGCCGACAAGATCCGCATGCAGGTGCGAAGCATCGGGGACGACGGCAAAATCTGGATCAACAGCGACTCCTTTCTGCCTTCCACGCTGATCGGGCACGAGGTGAAGCTCTTCTCCCAGAACCCGAAGAAACCCGGCGACTATCGCCTCATTGAAGGAGGGACCGTCGAGGCGGTCGGGGCGATCCATTTTGCACCACCTGAATTGCGGGCCGGGAAATCGGGGATCCGCCCCGAGATGCTCTATCTCGAACTGCAGACCTACGGCGACAAGCCGCGCCAGCAGATCGAAAAGCTGGGCATTCGGGCTGGCGATCCCATCATTCTGGATCGGCCGATCCGGCGTGGTTTCAGCAAGGACACCTTCTATGGCGCCTACCTCGACAACGGGCTTGGCTGCTTCGTCGCCGCCGAACTTGCCAAGCTTATCGCCAAGAAGCCCCTCAAGAAGATCCGCACTCTTTACGCGATGGCGAGTCACGAGGAGATCGGCCGCATGGGCAGTCGGGTCATGGTCGGGGTTCTCCGTCCCGACCTGCTGATCGCCATCGACGTGAATCACGACTACAAGGCGGCCCCCGGTCTTGCCGAACGACGCCTCACTCCGCTTGAGATGGGCAAGGGCTTTACGCTGACCAACGGTGCCATCACTAGCGCCCAACTCAACGCGCTCATCGAGGCGGCGGCTCTTGCCAAGGGGATCCCCGTGCAGCGCGGTGTCACGGGTCGCGATACGGGTACCGACGCTATGGCCGCGGTTTTCGCCGGGATCGACGCCGCCTCCACTTCAGTCGGGTTTCCCATCCGCAACATGCATACGATCTCGGAGACGGGTCACACTGGCGACGTTCTCGCCTGCATCCATGGCCTGGAAGCCGCCTTGCGCAGCATGGATCGGGCCGGGTTGGATCGTGTCGCCCTCAAGGAGGGGCATCCTCGTCTCGATACGGCCAAGCGATTGAAGTGAGGGAGTGGGTGCAGGGCAGGCATCTGAGTGCGGCGACCTAAAGCCGCTTTGCGAGCGGTGAAAGGACGAGGCGACGAAGACTGCGCCGTAGCTGCGAGAGCGTAGTCCGCCGCGTCCCCAGCGCAAAAATACGACGCCGACCCTGCAACAGCGACTATCGAAATCTTGTGATTGCCCAAAGTGGGATTGGTCCTCGCTACGCCACGACTTCGTCAAACTCGCCCATCGCGCGGAACTTCTGGTAGCGCTCCTCGAGGAGAGTTTCGTGGTCCTTGCCGGAGAGTTCGCGGAGGTGGCGGAACAGCGATCGCCGGAGAGCGGCCGCCGTGGCGTGCGGGTCGCGGTGGGCCCCGCCGCCGGGCTCGGCAATGACGCCGTCGATGATGCCCAGCTTCCTGAGGTTGTCGGCGGAGAGCTTGAGGGCCTCGGATGCTTCGGCGGCCTTGGAGCGGTCCTTCCAGAGTATGGCGGCACAACCCTCGGGGCTGATCACCGAGTAGTAGGCGTTCTCAAGCATCAGGACGCGGTCAGCCACGCCGATGCCAAGTGCTCCTCCGGAGCCGCCTTCGCCGATGACGACGGCGACGATCGGAGTTTTCAGTCCGGTCATCTCGCGGAGGTTGAAGGCGATCGACTCGGCGATGTTGCGCTCCTCGGCGCCAACTCCCGGAAACGCTCCCGGAGTGTCGATGAGAGTGACGACGGGCAGATTGAATTTCTCGGCCATGCGCATGACCCGCAGCGCCTTGCGGTATCCTTCGGGGTGAGCACTGCCGAAGTTGCGGCGGAGGTTCTCCTTGGTCTCGCGCCCCTTCTGGTGACCGATGAGAGCAACGCGGATTTCTCCGAGCTTCGCAAAGCCGCAGGGCATGGCCTCGTCGTCGCCGATGTGGCGGTCGCCGTGGATCTCGATAAACTCGTCGAAGGCAAGCTCGGCGTAGTCGAGCATGAAGGGTCGCTTGGGATGACGGGCCAACTGGACGCGCTGCCAGGGAGTGAGACTGCCGTAGGTCTTCTCCATCACGGAGCTGAGCTTCTTCTCGGCGCGGCCGATCTGCCGCTGGAGCGACTTGGTCGGGTTGTCCTCATTCTTGTCGACGAGATCCGCGAGCTTGGTCTCGGCGTCGACGACGGATTTTTCGAATTCAAGGTAGTCCTTCTGCATGTCATTGATCGGTGAGCGATGGTTCCGAGATTACTTCAGAATCTTGACCGGGCTGGTCGTCGGGAGGAGGCAGTACAATTCTTCCACGTCTTCGCGTCGAAGGAAAATGCCTTTCAGAGTCTCATCGGCGCTGATCGCGTCGGCGGGAGTGGCCTGCAGCATGACACCGGCCCGAGACGTCTGAACCCACTTGTCGCTGGTGCTGTAGCGCTTGTCGGTGGTGAGGACGCTCTTCCCGTTCACCCACGCGGACTTGCTCTTCACCGTGGTGGAGAGGGGAAGGCGGGTGCCGGGCAGGTTGACGCTTTCAACAGGGTACTCCTTGAAAAAGCGATCCTTCCTCATGAGCGTGGCGGTCTTGTTCCCGGTATCGACCACCAGGGTGAATTCGAGCGGATAGACGACCACGCGATCGCCGGGGTGAAGGGTCTTGCCGAGCAGACCGGTGGCCTGCATCAGGTAGTCGATGGTGCAGTTGTTCTTGCGTGCGATGCCGCCGAGGGAGTCGTTGCGCTGTACGACGTAGTTCTTCTTGCCGGGGATGGGACGGTCGGAGAGGACGCCGTCGACATTGATCTCGCCGATGATGCGTTTGGCTTCCTCGAACCGGGAAGAGTCGCGGTAGACCCGCACCAGTTCCAGGAGTCCGTTGCGGGCCGCGTCGAGTTCTCCCTTCTCGATGAGAACGGCGGCTTCGTCGAACAGGCGAAGCCCGGGGTCGGGTGGCGGGGCCGTCTCCGACATCGCCCGCATCTCGGAGCGCGCCTGGTGTTCCCGAGTGATCTCGCGTTTCCAGATCCACGCGACGCCGAAGAGGCACGAGGCGAGAATGCCGAAGGCGAGGATCGCGACGAAGAGCCGGAGATGCATGAAGTGGGGGTGGAAGGGTGGGGAAGAAGGCTAGAGGAGACCGCGTCGCTTGAAATCGAAAACGTTGACGCCGTGGGAGCGCTGCATCATTTCGATGCTGAACCGGAGCAGGCAGATTTCCCAGGTATCGTCGACTCCGTAGATCACGGCTTGAAGAGGATCGTCGTCATCCCTGGCGGTGTCGACGACTCGGCCGAGGACTTCGTCGATCGGATCGTGGACGATGCTTTCCTGGACGTCGGTGCGCTTGAAGTTGAAACCGTACTTGAGGAAGGCCAGATCCGCAGAGTTGCGCTGCAACCAGTCACCGAAGTCGCTGGCCGCATCGCCGAAGCCCTCGAAGTTGAGATCCGCGAGGTGTTCGGGTGAGAGAATCGCGGGCTTGTCGGCCTCGAGTCGGCCCTCGCGGATCCGCACCTCGCCGACGCGATCCATGAGCTCGGAGACGAGCGTGAAGTTGAAGGCGGTGCTCCCGAAGGTGTCGATGAGGCGGTCGGGCTCATGGATGACCCGGGTGGTCTCCATGGCGTACTGGATGTCGTCGTCGCTGTACATGCGGCTGTTTATAGAGGGACGCTACGGCCCGAGGGAGAGGGTCGCCACCGTCTTTTTCTCCGGTCGCCGGGCACGTGTCTCGAGTGCCAGCTGCTCTGCCGGTCGCTGAGGCACTGCATCATTGAAAAACATCTGCGGCCGCCGCCTTCTCAGTCTGCATCTGGCGCACTCGTCGTCCCTGGAGCACCCGTCGCATCCAATGGTCTTGCTCGCGGCCGAGAACGTTTGGATGATTCCAGTAGCCGTTTCGTGGTCGGATCGTCAGCACCGAGCCTGAATGAAAGGTGACGGTGACCATTCCTCCAGGTGCCGTGACGTAGGTGCCAAGGAGCCTGTGTTCGTGATGCTCTCTTCGGTGGATGAGCTTGCCGTCTCGGAATTCGAAGAAGTTGAAGGAGTCGCACATGCAGTTGCTCGGGACCCCTTTCCAACACCCCTCGATTTTTCCCGGAGAGAACCACCACGCGGAGGTGGTCCCAGCCAAAAGCAGAACAGCGGCTCCGCCGAGGGCAAGAAGCCGAAGTCTTCTTCTGGATGATTTCAGATTCATTGAACAATCGCAGTCTACCAGAAAACATGGTCATCGAGAACTTCACACGGTGCTTTCGTGGATACGAAAAAGCGCGCCGGTCATCCGACCGGCGCGCTCTTGAGTTTCGTGTTCGAAGCCTGAACGATCTACGCTTCGGGGACAGCGTAGATGCTGAGCTCGACGTAGTTGTTCATGCCGCCGGCGCTGCTGCCGTTGCTGTAGAGGCGCACGTAGCGTGCCTTGACGCCTTCCGGCTTCTCGATGATGCGGCCGTGGTTGGTCTCGACGTAGCTGTTGTCGCTGCCTTTGCCGTAGCCGAGGCCCAGCGAGTCGTCGTGGTCGGCGTTATAGATGATCACGTTACCATCTTTGAACTCCGGATCGTTGGATCCGACAATGACGACGTCGGTGTAGATCCGAGCGTCCTTGTGGTAGTGCCAGAGGATGAGGCCGTGGATGGTCTCTTCCTTCTCAAGATCGACCTGAATCCACTGCTTGCCGGGATCCATCTCGATGTAGAAACCGTCGCCGCCGGCGGCGTCGCCGTCGGTGACCAGTTCGAGGTCGCCGATGAAGGGGTCGTTGCTGGCGGTCACAGCCTTGCCGAGTGCGACGTTCACCGCGCCTTCTGGCAGCATGATGGTCTTGCGTGGTTTGCCGGGCTTTTCGAAGTTGGGCGGCGTGTCCTTGAGCGGGACGGGTGTGCCTTGGAATTCGGCCTCGGGCCACTCGGGAGTGACTTCGACCAACTCGACGCCGGTCGCGGATGCGCTGCCTTTGTCGGCGCCGCTGCTGTCGCCGTCGCTGGAACCGCCGCTGTCCTTCTTGCAATTGCTGAGCAGAAGTGCGGAGCCGACCATCAGGCCGGTGGTGAGAATCGTGGTTTTCATTTTCATCTGGATAGGTGGATGGATCGAGTCGTAAAGCCTTAGCCAAAGATTGCGGCTAGGCCACGAAATCTTCGGGTTTGAACATAACCTTCGCCTCCTTGGCGATGGCTTCGTTGATGGTGAGCACGGTGACGCAGGTCTCGAAGGCCGACTGCACGGTGCAGTTGACCATGCCGGGGTCGTCCTGGCGGACCGCCTCGAGGAAGTTGGCGATGTGCGGAGTGTGCGGCCGCACCTCGAGATCGATGCCCATTTCCCAGGCTTCGAGCCCCTTCGAAATGCGGGTGTCGGCGAGGTTCTTGGCCTTGTCGGCGTTCCAGCGGGAAGGCAGGTGGGGGCCGGGCCAGTCCTTGGGCTGCTGCCAGAACTTGTGGTACACGGCCTCCGCGTTGCGGATCTTCCCCTCGAGCGGGCCGCCGGGGGCGCTGAGCTTGGCCCAGTCCTTGGTGGACCGGCTCTCGCGGTAGAGCTGGTTGCCGTTGTCGGGTAGCTCGGACATCACCGCGCTGCCCTCGTCGCCCATCCACTTTTCGTAGAAGCCCTGCGAGCCGGTGGTGGTCAGCACCTGGTAGTAGGCGCGGGAGGTCTTGCCGCCGGGCTGATCGTATTCGTAGATCGCCATGACGTTGTCATCGACCTCGCTGCCCTCGTAGTAATTGACGCCGCCAGAGGCGATGACCGACCGCGGCGTAGTGCCGAAGTACCAGTTGAAGACATCGATCTGATGGGCGCCGAGATCGGAGATGGGGCCGGCACCGTACTTCTTGTACCAGCGCCAGTTGACGAAGGCGTCGCCGCTTTCGTAGCCGTACTTGGCAAGTTCCTCTTCGGTGATCTGAAGCGCCTTTTCACTGCGCTCGCCTTTCCAGACGTTCTTCGCGCCGACGGCGCGGTTCCACTGACCATAGGCGTGGGTGACGCGACCGAGGATCTCTTCGCCGTGGAAGATGTTGTTCTTGAGGTTGAGGTAGCGGGGATTCGAGCGGCGCTGGTGACCGATCTGATAGGGCTTCGAGGAGGCCGCTCCGGCGCGGACCATTCTCTTGGCGCCTTCGATGGTGTTCGACATCATCTTCTCGCAGTAGCAGGCAAGGTTCTTCCCAAGGACCTTTTCCGACATCGGCGCGTGCAGGAAGTCGGGAGTCGCGATGAACACCGCGTCGAGTCCGTCCTCCTTGTCGAGCATCTCGTCGATGTCGCTGTAGATGGCGGGCTCACCCATTTTGTAGGCCACCGCATTGGCAGCCATCCGGCGGGCGGGAATCGAGATGATGTCGCAGACCGCATCGATGCGGTAACCGCCCTCGATCATGCGCATCGACTCGAACTGGGCATTGCCCTGAGCCCCGCAGCCGACGATCGCCACCGAGACGTCTCCCGACTTTTTCTGCGCGATCGCGCTCTTGCTGGTCAGCAGGAGTCCGCCTCCGCCGGCGAGAACGCTGGAGCGGAGAAAGTTTCGACGGTCGAGGTAGCTGGCGAAATCGCGTCCCTCGGGGAGCGCTTCGGGCTTGGGCTTCTTCGTGTCCATGATGGGATCGGGTTCGGGTCCGGAGAAAAGATCGGTCGGATCTCGCCGCTGACTAGTTTTTCTTGGAAAAGCGGCCAAGCAAGCCGTCGAGCGAGAGACAGTCGTACTTCGAGACGGCGAGCGCAGCGGCGCAGAGGCCGACATGGAGGCCGAGGTAGAGGGACTGCGTATCGTCGGGAAGGGCGGTCACTCCAACGCAGAGCGACAGGAAGGTCGCGCCCGCGAGGAACAGACCCAGCTGGCGACCGGCACCGATCAGAAGCCAGAACCCGAGACTAATGAGCACCCATGGGAGAATCAGGGAGTAGGGTTTGGTCATGGCCAGCGGCATGAAGGTGTTGTCGGCTTGAACCTGAGCAATGTTGCCCATCAAGGTCTTGTAGGCGTCCATGCTGTAGCCGTGCGCCTCACTGGGATCACGGAATTTGGCGAAGCCGGCCCCGAGCAGTCGGACGGCGACCCAGAGGCGGAGAAGAAAGGCGGCCCCGCAGAGTCCGCAGGTCGAAGAGAAGGTGGAAGATTCTTTGGACATGAGTTCGAGAGAAAGGCGTGTGGGTGATGCGTACTACGCGCTAGGGGCCGAGCTTTATCGGTCGGGCCGACGATTTCCAGAAAAAAAGGAACGACCTGCTCTCAACTGGCGTCGGCTTCGGCCCGCTTCGCGGCTTCGCGTCCCTCTGGCAGGAAGGTGGAAAGGATGAGCAGCCCCGCCGCCACGCAGATGCAGGAATCCGCCACGTTGAAGGAGGCAAAGAAGTACCTCGACTCTCTGGTCCAGAACTGCAGGTCGAAAAGCAGGAAGTCCGTGACGTGTCCGCGCAGCAGGCGGTCGGTCACGTTGCCGAGGATCCCCGAAATCAGCAGGGCCGCCGCCGTCCGGCTCACCGGCCCGGGAAAGGCGCCCTTTTTTCCGAGGAAGAAGATTCCGATGATGGCCCCAAAGGCGACCACCCCGAAGACGAGGTTCGCCCAGGCCTCGCCGTTGAACATTCCGAACGCGATGCCGCTGTTCTGCGCGTGGTTGAAATAGGAGAAGCCGTCGATCACCGAGACCATGTCGCCAAGGGCGATGTTTTCTCGCACCAGCCACTTCGAAACCTGGTCGAGGACGTAGAGCACGAAGGTCAGCCCAGCCAAAAACGGCAGGGAAGGTTTGCCGGAAGAGGGCGCAGCGGTGGCAGGGTCGGAACTCATCGGAGGGCTCACTCTCCCGAAGTCACGCCCTTCGTAAAGTCCGGACCCATTCTAAACTCAGGCTAGATATCCGACACGCCCCGCCTACCCTGCGCGTCCTCCGACGTTGCGGAGTCCTGCCATGAGCGCCTCGCGTACCAGAAACTTCTCGATCATCGCCCACATCGATCATGGGAAGACCACGCTCTCCGACCGGCTGCTCGAGGTCACCTCCACGATTGCGAAGCGCGACCAGCAGGCCCAACTCCTCGACTCGATGGACCTCGAGCGCGAGCGGGGCATCACCATCAAGTCGCACCCGGTGACGATGGACTACGTCGCTCCCGACGGGAACGAATATCAGCTGAACCTCCTCGACACGCCGGGTCACGTCGATTTCTCCTACGAAGTCTCCCGCTCTCTCGCCGCCTGCGAAGGCGCGCTGCTGCTCATCGACGCAGCCCAGGGTGTCGAGGCGCAGACCGTCGCCAACGTCCACCTCGCGATGGAGCAGGAGCTCGTCATCATCCCGGTGATCAACAAGATCGACCTGCCGAGCGCCGACCTTCCAATGGTCTACAAGCAGCTCGAGGAAATCCTCGCCATCCCAGCCGAGGAAGCCGTCGCCTGCAGCGCCAAGACGGGGGAGGGGATCGACGAGATCATCGCCGCCATCATCGAGCGCATTCCGCCTCCGACCGTAACGGAAGGAGGGCACCTGCTCGCTTCCGTCTTCGACTCCGTCTACGACCCGTACCGGGGCGTCGTCTCCTACGTACGCATCTTCTCGGGCAGCGTGGCGAAAGGCAACGGCATCACGATGATGAGCGAGGGAGCGCACTACAACGTCAAGGAGGTCGGCGTCTTCACCCCTCTTCAGACCAAGCGTGATTCACTTGAGGCCGGCGACGTCGGCTACCTCGTCGCCAACATGAAGAGCTCCACCGAGGTCAAGATTGGCGACACCGTCACCGGGCGCGACAATCCTGCCCCGGAGATGCTGCCCGGCTACAAGGAGATCCAGCCCATGGTCTTCAGCGGGATCTATCCTGTCGCTTCCGACGAGTTCGAGGCGCTCAAGCTCGCGATGGGCAAGCTCCAGATCAACGACGCCGCCTTCTCCTTTCAGGCGGAAAGTTCGGCGGCTCTCGGCTTCGGCTTTCGCTGCGGATTCCTCGGGCTCCTTCACATGGAGATCATTCAGGAACGCTTGAGCCGGGAGTTCAACATGGACGTCATCTCGACCTACCCCAGCGTCGTGTACCACGTCTACAAGACCGACGATGAGATGGTCCCCGTCGATAATCCGGCTCATCTGCCCGACCCCGCCATCATCGATCGGATCGAGGAGCCGATGGTGAAGGTCTTCATCATGCTGCCCAACGAGTACATGGGCGACGTTCTGCAGCTGGTCATGGAAAAGAGGGGTGTCGTCGAGACCACCGAGAATCTCGACCACACTCGGGTCATGCTCGGCTCGATCCTCCCGCTCAACGAAATTCTCGTCGACTTCAACGACCGCCTCAAGTCGATGACCCGCGGCTACGGCTCGATGGACTACGAGCACTCCGAGTACCGCGCCGCGAAACTGGTGAAGATGGACATGCTGATCAACGGCGAGACCGTCGATGCCTTCTCCACCATCGTGCACACCGACAAGGCTCAGTCGCAGGGCCGCAAGCTGGCTGCCAAGCTCAAGGACGTCATTCCCCCACAGATGTTCACGGTGCCGATCCAGGCCGCCGTCGGTGGCAACATCCTAGCCCGCGAAACCATCAGCGCCATGCGCAAGAACGTCACCGCCAAGTGCTACGGCGGCGACATCTCTCGGAAGCGGAAGCTTCTGGAGAAGCAGAAGGCCGGTAAGAAGAAGATGAAAGCCTTCGGCAAGGTCAACATTCCCCAGGACGCGTTTATCAAGGTGCTCAAGTCAGGGGACTAGAAATCTGCGTCACTAGCGGCAACGGCGCTTGGTGAGCGAGGGGTCTCGATGGTTTCGTGTCGAATTCCTCGTCGGGCTCGAGCGTTTTGCCTTGAAGGTGGAACTCGACGTCCCGGCGAGTTGCGGGCGAAGCCCGCCCATCGCCCTCTCGCAACGCCAGCGCGCCGGGACGTCACGCTCCACCTTAGGCAGGCACGTTCACCGGGGCTCTCTTGAAATGCTCCTCTCGCTGGCAAGAACTCCCCACGTGGAACGAAGGTGGCCCTTAACCAAGCGCCATTGTCACTAGTGGCCTGTTTCATCTGAATTGGGTCGATATCCATGCTTAGCTAAACGACGATTTGAGAAGAGGGGGGGGACCGGCGTCCCGCCGGTCAATCGAGCCTTCGCTGACCTGCGGGACGCCGGTCCCCCCCTCCTTTCTCAGTTGGAAATGCTAGGCAACTGATCGCCCTGCAGATTAGGTGGGAGACTCGTCCCTGGCCAAGGCAAGCCTCCATGATTCAATCTTCGAACCGGAAGTGGAAGCCGCTGCTTCTGTCCTACTCAATCGTGCCCAAGAGCGATCGCACTCAGATCCATGGGGTGCCGACCGGTACCTCGAATGCCTCATTCCTTGGATGAAGACCATGGGAGTGGAATCGATCACAACCTTGGCCAGACGTACCGGTGCCTAAGGAACCTCTTCGGAGAGCAATCGCTCCAGCGCCTTTCGATGAGGAGTCGCCATAGGTCGTTCCTTCAGCTCTGCTCGCGAAATCCATCGGCTCTCGCTTCCCTCCGAAGCTTCCCAGTTGGCCGGCGGATCATGGACCACGAGCTGCACCCGGTAGCGAGTGATCGTGTAGCGGCTCTCAAAGAGAACGGGCCAGTCAATCCAGGCATCCGAATTTCCGGCTGTCGGGAGCTTCCAGAAGCCGGTTCGACGGCTCCCCGCTTCCTTCTCCAGAAGAACTCGCCCGCCTCGGTGTTGAAACACCACGTGCTCTTCTCGGTCGGTCAGCCTCGGCCGCGCCTTTTTCATCGGCAGCTGCTCGGGCTCCGAGCTCTGGCACCAGCGGGCAACCGGGCACTCCTCGCACTGAGGTTGTGCAGGCAGACAAATCCGCTGCCCAAGCTCCATGAGCCCGCTGTTGTAGGCTCTTGCGTCGCGCGCGGGAACAAGCTCCTCCGCCCAAGCCCAGATCTGCTTCTGCCCTGGACCGCTGTCGATGGGATCGTGCAGATCAAAGAGTCGCGCGAGCACCCGGCTGACGTTGCCGTCGACGATCGCCTCAGCCCGGCCAAAGGCAAAGCTCGCGACCGCCCCCGCCGTGTAGCGGCCCACTCCGCGGAGCTCCAGGATGTCCTCCCGCTCTTCCGGAAACTGCCCGCCGTGCTCGCTCACGATCTGCTGCGCGGCTGCCTGAAGGTTCCTCGCCCGTCGATAGTAGCCCAGTCCCTCCCAGGCTCGTAGCACCTCCTCCTCGGGGGCCGCCGCCAAGGTGGCGACGTCGGGATAGGCCTTCATCCAGCGATCGTAAAACCCACGCTCCAGCACCGTGGCGATCCGGGTCTGCTGCAGCATGATTTCAGACACGAGTATTGCGTAGGGTTCCGTCGTCCGCCGCCACGGATAGTCCCGCCCCTCCTTGCGAAACCACTTTTTCAGCGCAGTGGCGAAACGGCCGGCATCCTCGTTCGGGGCCGGGGACCCGCCCCGGCGACTTGCTCTTTTCCCGCTCATGTCAGAAGATGGGAGCCATGGCAGGAGTCACCAGCTACACGCGCGCCTTGAGCGACGAGCAGGCGGTGGCCCTGAAGCAGGTTCTGGAGGAGGAAGGCTTCGAGTTCCATGACAAGGAATACGTCCTCTACGCTGCTCGCCGGGACAAGGTCAACGTCGCCGTCTATCGCAAGGGACCGAAGGTCCTGGTGCAGGGCAAGGACACCGAAGACTTCGTGACCTTCCTTCTCGAGCCGCGGGTTCTCGGCGTCGCCGAACTTGGCTATGAAGAAGTCCTCAACCCGGAGATGTTCGAGCCTCACGTCGGGATCGACGAGAGCGGCAAGGGAGACTTCTTCGGGCCACTGGTGATCGCGGGCGTCTACGTAGAGGCAGAATCAGCAAAAGCCCTCTTCGACATGGGTGTGGCCGATAGCAAGAAAATCGCCGACCCAAAAATTCTCCGTCTTGCAGGTGAGATCAGGAAGGTGCCCGGCCTCGCCTGCGAGGTCATCACGATCGGCCCTGAGCGCTACAACGAGATGTACGCGAAAATCGGCAACCTCAACAAGCTCCTCGCCTGGGGCCATGCTCGGGTGCTCGAGAATCTCCTGCTGCGTGTGCCGGATTGTCCCCGTGCAATCTCCGACCAGTTTGCCAACGCCCGAGTCCTGCAGTCCGCGCTGATGGAAAAGGGGCGCGAAATCCAACTCGTCCAGAAGACCAAAGCCGAGTCCGACCTCGCCGTGGCGGCAGCCTCCATCCTTGCCCGCGAGTCGTTCCTCAACTGGCTTGAGCAAGCCGGCACCCGGCACGGTATCGAACTGCCGAAGGGAGTTTCCGCTCGCGTCAAGGAGGTCGCCAAGGCCTTGGTCGAGGAGGGCGGAAACAGCATCCTGCGCAAGTTGGTAAAGACACATTTCAAAACGATGGGCGAGGTCTGCGAATAGGCTTGTTTTCCCAATATTGTGTATCAGCCTGAGACAGGCTGGGTTATGCATTTTCCGCTGCTCATTGAGGGCGTCCGCTTGGGGGCGGAAGGCGTATTCACAGTCTCTATCAACCCAGTACGGAGATCATCCGTGCACCAATTCGCCATGCCTACTATTACCAAACGAGATCTGGTCATGAAGATCAGCGACAAGCTGGGACGCACTCAGCAGGAAGTCTTTGACGTCCTTCAGGAGTTTCTCGATCAATCCATCGAGGAACTATCATCCGGCAACCCCGTCGTGCTCCGAAATTTCGGTACCTTCGAGCTTCGCCAGACCAAGCCCCGCAAGGGTCGCAATCCGACCCAGCCGACCAAGGATGTGCTCATTCCCGCGCGAGCCATCGTCAAATTCAAACCCGGGAAGGAGATGAAGGAGAAGGTCGCTCAAGTGCTGCCACTTCTGCAGTCCCGGGAGTTGGAGTAGAGCATTCTCACATGACCACTGCGTCGATTCCTCCGCTCGTTCTGGCCTCCGGCTCTCCCCGCCGCAGGGATCTGCTGGAGCAGGCGGGGTTTGTCTTTCGCATCATGGTTCCCGAGGTTGAGGAGACTTCAGATCCTGCTCTCAGCCCGGTCGAGATGACCGTGGCCAACGCGCTTCTCAAGGCCCGTGAGGCCGCCTCGAAGTGCCCCGGAGAAATCGTGCTAGGTGCCGACACCCTCGTCTTTATCGGGTGTGAGCCACTCGGCAAGCCGAGCAGTCTTGAAGAAGCGCACAGGATGGTGGCGCGTCTGCAGGGGCGCACCCATCAGGTCTGTACGGGTGTGGCACTTGTTCGCGATCAGGAGGAACGTGTTTTCCACGGTCTCACCGACGTCACCTTTAAGTCGCTGACAGCGGAGGAAATCCGCGCCTACCACGGCTTGATCGAACCGCTCGACAAGGCGGGCGGCTATGCGGCTCAGGACCACGGGGGGCTCATCATCGAGAACGTGGAAGGCCTCTGGTCCAACGTGGTGGGCCTTCCCGTCGAGCTGCTTGGCCGAGAACTCGAGTGCTTCGGCAAGTCCTGATCAAGCCCCGGCTCGAGGCATTGGGTAAAAGAAAAGACCCAGTGACGAATCACTGGGCCTCATCAAGAATTACTTTCTAGTCGGCGAGCGGCTAGAAGCGCTGGCGGAAACCAGCACGGATCGTGGTGTAGTCCTGGCTTTCTCCGGCCCAGGTCTGGACGGAATCGACGAAAATGCTCTGGCAGTTGCTGTTGAGACGGAGGTCAAGACCAGCACCGAGGTGGTAGGTCTCCTGGCTCACTCCGTTGACGTGGTAGCCGATGCCGCCGATGATGTAAGGAGCAAGGCAGGTGCCGGGGATAGGGTAGCGTCCGACAAGGCTTCCGGTGAAAGCGTGGACGACGCTGTCCTGATCATACCAGGTAGCCGCCAGCTCGGTGCCGACGTAGCGGGAGTACCAGTGGCTGATGGCGAAACCGCCACCAAGACCGTCGTCGAGTTCACCGCTGCCCTCCGGCGTAAGGCCCGCAGCGTAGAGGCTGAGGTCCGTTCCGGGACCGAAGCAGTCCGCGCAACTGGCGAGTCTGCTGCCGCCACCGCCGCCGATGACGGGGCCGGCACCGCCCATGGGGGCTTTGCCGTAGGAGGGAGCCTTGCCGGATCCCATGGAGGAAATGACGCCGGAACCGGCGTGAAGAGAAGTGGCTCCGAGAGCCATTACAGCAACGAGTGCGAGCAGTTTCATGATCTTAGTTTGTTTGGTTGGTGCGGAAGTGGGGTTGATGCGACTATGCGGCGCAACGGAAACGCTACAACAGAAAAACTTCACTCATTACGAGTGAAGTTTTATAAGGAATCGGGAGAGAACTACTTGTCGTCCCTCGAGGCTGCCGTCTCCTCTTCAAAGAGGTCGAGGTAGACCTCAAGCCCTTCTTTCTTAAGATCATCCTTGGGAACGAAGCGCAGCGCCGCCGAGTTCATGCAGTAGCGCTTGCCGGTCGGCTTCGGACCGTCGTCGAAGACGTGGCCGAGGTGGGCGTCGCCGGTTTTGGAGCGAACCTCGACTCGGACGGAGAACAGCTTCCGGTCCTCGACGAGGACAATTTCCTCGGTGTGCAGGGGTGCGAAGAAGCTCGGCCAGCCGGTCCCGGACTTGTACTTCGTGGTCGAGGCGAAGAGGGGCAGGCCGGAGATCCGATCGACGTAGATGCCGGGAACCTTGTTGTCCCAGTACTCGTTGGCAAAGGGCCGCTCGGTTCCCTCGTGCTTGGTCACTTCATACTGAAGCGGCGTGAGCTTCTTGCGAAGTTCTTCATCGGTGGGCTCCTGGTAGTCGGCGCGGAGCTGCTCGAGCAGCTTTTTCTTGGCTGCAGGCGCTTCGGTGGATGCAGGAGCGGGAGTCGTGGGTTCTTCACTCATGGTGAACGGGGTGGAAAGCAGGGCCGTGGCGGCGAGAAGGGTGCAGAGTTTGAGTTTCATTGCTTGGCAGGTTCTTCAGGTTTGGGCTTGCCGGGATAATCGAGCCCGAGCTTCTTGAGCTTGGGAACGAGGACGCTGTTGCAGTAGGGATTGTTGGGGTTCAATTCGAAGAAGTCCTGATGATAGTTCTCCGCAGGGTAGAATTTCTCAAAGGCGACGAGTTCCGTGACGACCGGCTTCGCGTACTTGCCGGATTCGTTCACCCGCCTGATCGACGCCTCGGCCTTCTGCTTCTGGCTCTCGTCGTGGTAGAAGATTGCCGAGCGGTACTGGGGGCCGACGTCATTTCCCTGACGGTTGAGCTGGGTGGGGTCGTGAGAATCCCAGAGAGCCTCGAGGATGCCGTCGTAGTCGATGATGTTGGGATCGTAGTAGACGTGAAGGGCCTCGGCATGCCGCGTCAGGCCCTTGCTGACCATTCGATAGTTGGCGGTCTCCTCCTTGCCTCCTGAATACCCGGACAAGACGGCGAGGACGCCCTCCTGCTGACGAATCACCTCTTCGACGCACCAGAAACAGCCGCCCGCGATGGTGGCGATCTCGTGGCCTTCCGGCAGTTCCGGGAACTTGGCGGGCTGCTTTCCGTTGTCCCCGTCGGCGCTCTGGTTGCCGTCGGCAGCGACCGATAGAGTGGCGGAAATCACCAGACCGAGGAGGGCTGCTGCTGCGAGGAATCCCGCGATCCATTGAATTCGATGTCCGTTGCTCATCATTGATCAGTAACCTGTTGAGGAGAATGTGTTCAAACCATTCGTCTCCTGCCGGGAAAGTCCCTTACGTGCTGCCACCTCTAGCTCCCCCCCACTGCGGCCCGAAGACGCGGATCTTCCGGGGCTTCTCCGACCTTGGATACAAGCACTTCGCGCAGGTGGACGAGGGCCTCGGCGAGCACGTCCAGCATGGGAGCGGAGCCGTTGACGACCCGTTTCGCCGGATGATCCAGCGCGAGAAAGATCTCGCGGGATCGGGTCAGGCCATCGTCCGTTTCGAATTCGTTGGGCGAATCTCCTCTCTTGGCGATGCGTCCCATTCCCGTGTCCGGAGAAAGATCAAAGAGCAGAAGCAGGTCCGGAGCCGGCGCGAACTCTTCGTTGCGTCGCATGATTTCGTCGGGGTCGGCGCCGCGAGCCCCCTGGTAGGCCGCCGAGGAAAAGTAATAGCGGTCGAGCAGGACCACGAGGCCCTCGTCGAGTGCCGGCTGGATGAAGCGCCCGACATGCTCTCTTCGGTCCTTGATGAAGAGCTCGACCTCGTCCTCCAGGCTCAGGCGCCCCTCCTTGGCTGAGCGGCGCAGCTCCATGCCCCACTGGCCGGAGGTCGGTTCCTTGCTCACCACGCATCCGACTCCGCGCTCCCCAAAGTATTGGGCGGCGAGGGCGCAGAAGGTGGTCTTGCCGGCTCCGTCGATTCCTTCGACAGCGACAAGGAGGCCTTTGGGTATACGGGCGAGCATGTGCGGAAGCCTAGGCGTTCAGGCCGGAGCGGCAAGTGGAAGAGGGTGCACAACGACCCATTGCGCAGCAGAAGTTTCAAGATAGATTGAAACTCACATGACTTCAGAGGAAAAAGAACTGGCCGACGCCCGAGCGGAGTTTGTCGCCCAGTGGGGTGCCATCGGCACCAACTGGGGGATCAACCGCACCTTCGCTCAGATCCATGCTCTGCTGCTCGTGAGCCCCGATCCTCAGTCCACCGATCAGGTGATGGAGGAACTCGGAATCAGCCGTGGAAACGCCAACATGAACCTTCGGGAACTTGTCAGTTGGGGGCTTGCCCGAGGCGTGGTTCGAAAGGGGGAAAGGAAGGAGTATTTCGAAGCGGAAAAGGATGTCTGGGAAATGGCCGTGATCATCGCACGCGAAAGACGCCGCCGTGAGATTGAGCCCGCGAAAGCCGTTCTTCGGGATTGCGCGGATCGGACCGGTAAATTCGGATCGGAGGAAGGAAAAGAATTTCACCGGCAAATCAACGAACTGCTGGAATTCGTGGAATTTGGTAGCGGTCTTTTTGACAAGGCAGTCTCGTCCGGGCAGAGCGGGGTCCTCAAACTGGCCGCGAAACTGCTGCGATAACGCCGGAAGGGGCGTTGCCAGGCACAAAAAATCCCGTCGGCCCAAGCGCGACGGGATCAAAGCAATGAAAGGTTTTAGGCGGCGGTTCTAGACAGCGAGTTCTTCGATGTCCTTGCCTGCCTTGAGGTGGGCGTGAATCCATGCGGGCTTGCGACCGCGACCGGACCAGGTGTCGTTCTTGTCGGCGGGGTTGGCGTAGCGGGGAGGAAGCTTGCCACGGCGTGCTGTCGAGGTGCCGGAGGAACGCTTTGTCTTGGAGGTGGTGGCTCCGCCGGAGACAACTTCATCGAGAGAAAGTCCCTGCTTTTTAGCAAGAGCCGCAAACTTTTTGAGGAGCTTGCTTTTCTCTTTTTCTTTGCCGGAACGCTGCTTGATGATTTTCTCGATCTGTTTCTTGTATTTCTCAAGAACAGGAGTCGATAGCTTGGTGAAGTTGGGTGCTCTCATAATTTGTATGTTGCGAAGCATTCTGTGACGTCGGCGGCTTGAGAGCGCAACGAATAAATCGTCAGCACGAAGGCTAGGACAGGATTTCGCGAACTATTTCACCATTGACGTCGGTGAGACGAAATTCGCGGCCACCGTAGGGAAAGTGAGCCGGGTATGATCGAGTCCAAGCAGTTCCAGAAGTGTGGCATGATAATCATGAATATGAATTCTTCCCTCAACGGCTTCATGGCTGAAGGCGTCCGTTGGCCCATGAATGAACTTCAGAAGCAATGGCGCTTGGTTAAGAGCCCCCGGGCGGTTCGGGTATGGGGTTGGCGAAAGGTAGGGAGGTGCGTCCCTGCGCCTCCGCGGGGAGCCCAAGGCGACCAACGACGCCCCCATCCGTCCCGACAGCATCGACCTACTTGCTACGGGGAAGCCTTGGGCCTCGGCGGTCCGTCGCTTCGCTCCTCCCCGGACGAAGAGGGACCCTCGTCCCTACCTCAAGGCAAGCCGTTTTGCGAGGGCCTCAAACGGCAAGGTAGGGTCGATCCGGTTCGATCCCAGAGGAAGAAATCCCGCCCAGAATCCTCGACACCCTCACTAACCAATCGCCATTCACCCTAGACGTACACCTGCTCCTGCCATCCACACGGTGAGACCCAGGTTATTGTGATCCTGTCCGTCGGATGCCTGTGCATAGGGAGTGCGGCCGAATTTCCCCGACCAAATCACGAATTGATCATCTAGCAGACTGCGCTGTTCAAGGTCTTCGAGGAGCGCTGCTATCAGCTGATCGGTGGCTTGCCCGCCTTGTTTCATTTCGGACTTGAGATTGGCATGGTGGTCCCATTCGACCGATGCTGTTGCTTCAATCAAGCGCACACCTGCTTCGCAAAGCCGGCGCTGATTGGCAGGGTATTGGAGAGGAGGACCCGGTTCCCGGCTTTTCCCGTCAGGGCGGAATAGATTTTCGGAAGCTGTCCGCCGCCAATTTTCGTGCCCTGATCAATGGCAGGAAGAAAGGGCGAGCCGCAATTGCGGGCGCCTCCGTGGTCTCCGGGAGGATTGTGACTGAGAAAGCCAGGGAGATTGGCGTTCTGGGTGCCGAGTCCGTACAGAGTCCGGGCGCCGACGACGGGGCGGACGAATTGAAAGCTTCCGCCATTAAGTTCGGCGGAGGCCTGCGGTTGGTTGGGCAGATCATTGTGGACGCCGTGCAGCATGCATAGTTTGCCCGCGTGCCGAGCGAGTTGGGGAAAGAGACTTGAGATCCATTCCCCCGAATCCCACTGCTGCTGATACGGGAACGGGCTTCTTGATCTCGACAGAGTCCTCGCGAGGATCGACTGGCGGAGGATGTCGAGTTCGGCATCGGCGTGGCATCTGAAGGTCACGGTCCTCGTAGGAGAGCGCCTCAAGGATCAGGCTCTTTCGGGCCTGCCGGGAACGAGTGCGGGCCCGCGTGTTCCGCCGCAGAGCAGGCCTTTACGCCGATCGAGAAGGAGGCCGCCCTTGGATTTGTCCGCTTCTTCGGATTGGCAGCGATCGCAGTTCTCGGCGAGCAGAGGGCGAACCTCGCTCTCGAACGAAGTCGGACGGCTGTCTTCGGAGCGCGCCCCGGCATTACTCCAAGCAGAGGCAGGTGCAAGCCAAGCCTTGGCCCTCTGAAGTTCGCGCTCACGACCCGGAGGGTACCTATCCGGCGGGTGGGAGGTAACCTCTGGGAATCAGGAACCCGGCGCGCCGCAGCATCGCTCGGCGAGGGCCGGGTCGAGCCGTTCCGCCGTTCCGTCAGGGAGAGTGATGATCGCCAGTTGCTGACGGCAGGTCACGAGGAGGGCGTTGTCCTCCTCTCGGTGCACCTTGAATGCGCACCAGAAGCGAACTCGTGAGACTTCCTCCAGCCAGCCGTCGATGCGAAGGTGATCGGCCAGCCGCGCGGGAAGGCGGTAGTCGATTTCGGTGCGGACGACGACCGGGAAGCACTGGGCCTCGGACATCTCGCGGAGGTTCCAGCCCAGCTCTGCGGCGAGCCGGGTCCTCGCGGTCTCGATGTGGCGGAGATAGGCGAGGTTGTGGACGACGCCCCCGCAGTCGGTGTCGAAGAACATCATTTCCTCATGGGTCGTGATCCGTGCCGGTTCCATCTCGGACCCAAGACGCAGGCGCGAGGAAAGCCAGCGGATTTCGCGGCTTGGCAAGAGAGCAGAAATTTGTCACAATTCATTCCTATGACTTCTTTTTCAGGGATCGGACTGGTTGCGCTCCTTTTGCTTGTCCTGCCAATGAGCTCGCTGTGGGGTGGCGAAGAGCCGGATCCCTCGAAGTTTCCCTTCTACACTGAAGCGCTGGCGATTGGCGAGGAGGAGAAGGCCGTGCTGGCCCAGCAGCTGGTCGCGCTCGCAGTGAATCATCCGGCAATGAGCGAGAGGCGACCCGACCTTGCCTTCAAGGCGCTCTCGCTTGCCATGGCGCTGGCCCCGGCATTGCCCGACTCGGGAAGAGCGACGCGGCTTATTGCCGAAGGAGGAGCGCCCGAGTCCATGGGAAATGGGGGAGCCGTCGGAGTGCGACCCATTCTGCTGGACCTGTGGAAGCACGCCTCCGAGATGCATGCGCGACCCGTCGGCAAGGACGAACTCGCCTTTTCCTACTACCTCATGGACGTCGTCAGCAGCTCGGTGCCTGCGGAAGACGTTCGTTTCGCGCGCCTCCGCCAACTGGTGGACAAGGCTCCGCGGGCCCTCTTTCCCGGATGGTCGGAAATTCTTCCCGAGGTGACGGCGGAGGCCGTCGAGGAAGATGCCGATCTCCCCCCCAAGAGACTCCGCAGAGCAACCCCCGGTCCCGGTTCCGGCGATCCTGACGTCGTTGGTCCTGAAGATGAATTTTTCACTCGGCCAGACCGAGGAACAGAAATGGTCCCCGGTAAGAAAGGGGCGAAGGCTTTCCCCTCCGATCCCTCTGCAGGTCGGCTTGAGTAGAGGACCAGGTGGGCCACGGGCGCAATTGCATCCCCACGGCAAGCGGCTAGGATCGTGGCGTTCTGATTCCTGCCCGTACATCGCCAACGCCTGTTGCGTATCTCTATTCGAGGTATCCGGTGCCTTCGCAGACCTTCTGCGACTCGGAAATGATGGGCCTCGAGAAGTTGGGACAGCCCGTAGTGGTGGCGTCCTCGAATCCGCCGGGTGACAGCTTCCGCCACGAACGGCTCGCCTCCATCGAGGCTCCCATTCTCTATCCGCCCCCGGCTGCCGTGCTTTCGGCCATGGAAAAGGATGCCGCCTTTCGCAAGGCACTCGGTCCCCTGATCGAGGATCATCGCCAGCGTTTCGGGGAGAGCTTCAAGCCAGAGCTCCGTGCCGTTCACTCCTGGTGGATGGCTCCCCGTCTGCGTGAGCACGGGGTGCGGCACCTGCACGTCCATTTCGCCAATCGAGCCACCCACGTCGCGCTCTTCCTCGCCGAGCTTGGATTCACCTTCAGCTTCACCGCCCACGCCCAGGACTTCATGGTCGATCTCGGCAACGACGATCTGCTTCGGGAAATGGCCGATCGATCCCAGTTCGTTCTCGCGGTGAGTGATTTCAGCCGCGGCCTTCTCGCGACGACCTGCCCCAAGGCCGAGACGGCTGGAAAGATCGGCCGGCTCTACAACGGTCTCCACCTCGACGAGTTCCTTCCTGCCGCACCGGCCCAGCAGGGCGAACTGCGAATCGTGAGCGTCGGCCGGCTTGTTCCTTTCAAGGGCTTCGACGTCCTCCTCCGCGCGCTCGGTCTGCTTCACGCCCGAGGCGTTCCCTTTCGCTGCCACCTCGTCGGTGAAGGCCCCGAGCACGACCATCTCACCGCCCTCGCCGCCGAACTCGGCATCACCGACTCGGTGCACTTCGACGGACTGCGCTCGCAGCAGGAAATCCGCGCCCTGCTCGCCGGGGCCAACCTTTTCGCGCTCGCCTGCCGGATCGACGACAAGGGCGCCAGTGATATTCTGCCGACGGTCATCACCGAGGCGATGGCCTCCGGGCTGCCGGTCGTCTCGACGCGCATCGCGGGAGTGCCCGAACTGGTCATCGACGGCGAGACCGGTCGGCTCGTGGATGCCGAAGACCCCGAGGCCTTCGCTCAGGCCGTCGCCAGCTTCGCCGAAGACGCCCCCCTACGGGCGAGGATGGGTGCCGCAGGACGTCGCCGAGCCGAGTCCGAGTTCGAGGTGGGCAAGACCGTCGCGGATCTCGCCGGCCGCTTCGCCCCGCACGTGAGGCGAGAGGATTCGGGCGCGGCGCGGACTGCTCCCGGGATTCTCTATCTCGCCGATTCGTGGAACCCCGGCGATGCCGAACTGGCGCTCGCGAAATCCGAGCCGGGGGTCGAGGTGGTCGCCTGCACGGTCGGGTCGACAGGCGACGAGCTGCCCGAGAACCTCCCCGTGTTTCTGCCCGACCCCGTAGTCCTCGAGGCCGTCTGGATCGGCGAGGACGGTCTCCGGCGGAAATGCGAACGCCTCCGGGGAGAGTTGCCCGCCGCTCTTGCGGGGGAGGCCTTCTTTGTCGATGCCCGTCGTGCCGTTTATCTCGCGGAGAGCTTCTCGGACATGCCGGTCTCCGTCGTGCACGCCTCCCGCTCGAACGTCAGCCGCCTGGCGTGGCTGGTGGCGCGTCTCCTCGGCGCCCGGGCGACCGCGACCATCGAGTTCGAACCCCAGCTTCCGAGGCCGGGCCTTGCAAAGATCCTCAAGGAATTTGCCTTCGTCTCCCTGGGCGACCCGCTTCTCGGCGAGCGCCTGAAAGGGGACCACGAGGACGTGCTCGGCACCGGTCCTCCTCCTCGGAAAGAGTACAAGTTCGGCCCGATCCGAATCAACCGGTCGCTCGACGAAAGCCCAGCTCACCTTGATCCAGAGAGGCAGCGCCGCCTGCTGGATCGTCTTCGTTTCCTCCTTCCCGATTCCTCAGGTGGCTAGTCGCATCGCCGTCCTGATTCCTCTCTACAACCACGCCGACTACGTCGGCGAGGCGCTGGAGGCCGTGCTCGGTCAGACGCGACCCGCCGACCGGATCGTCGTCATCGACGACGGATCGCCGGATGATTCTCTGGCGGTGGCCAAGCAGTTCGAGTCTCGGGGCGTCGAGGTCTCCGGACGCGAGAACCGCGGCGCCCACGCCACCTGGCATGAACTCGTCGAGAAGACCGCCGACTGCGACTTCTGCGCACTGCTCAATTCCGACGACGCCTGGCACCCGCATCACCTCGAGACCTGTGTCGGGGCGCTCGAGGCGGATCCCACCAAGCGGGTCGCGGCGGCCGGACTTGAGATGTTTGACGAGAACAGCGGGCCGCTGGTGGCGGATCATCCGCGCGCCAAGTGGCTCCGCGCGGTGAGTTCCCTGCAGCAGCGCGAGGATCTCGATCTCGCCGGGCGTCTCGGGATCGCCAACTTCATCGTCACCACCACCAACGTCGTGGCGCGACACGAAGCACTCGTCGCGTCGCCGTTTCAGCCTTACCGTTTCAATCACGACTACTTCTTCCTCGCTCAGTCGGCGATCCGCGGGGAACTCGTCGTCGTGCCCGACCAGATCACGGTGAAGTACCGCGTGCACTCGAGCAACACCATCGGAGTGGGGCCGGAGCCGATCATCCGCGAGATGCTGCGCATGCACGTCGATCTGCACCGCGAGTTTGGCAGAAAGGGCTTTCGCGACGCGGCCGAGCGACGCCGATTTGCCTCCTTCGTCCGAGCCTCCTGGGACAGCGTATCCAGTCATCATGCGGGCCTCCTTCAGGAAAGTGCCGCGCGCGCGCTGGCACGTCTCTCCGACGAGGAATGCGACGCCCTGCTTGCCGATCTTCCGGCAGCAGAACTCGAGACCTTTCCCAATCGCAGTCTGGTCAACGCTCTGGAGGAAGGCGGCGTGCTGGGTGCCGAAGGAGGCAGCGCCCTCGCCGCGAGATTCGAGGAGGCACGGGCGCAGCGTGCCGCGTTTCAGAAGAAGACCGAGGCCGCCGACCAACTGGCAAGGCTCCGTCAGCAGATCCTTTCGTCCAAGGCCCTCGCTTTCGGCAGGCTCCTCGGGCTCGGCAAGGGACTGGTCCGCAACGAAGGGAAAACGCCTGCCGAGAAGCTTGCCAAGCTCAAGGCCGAGATCGAGGCCAGCAGCTGGGCGAGGCGTTTTCTCAGCTAGGAACCGGTGGTCGGCTCGCCGGCAGACTCCACCCGCTCGCCCTCGACCATCGCGAGGAAGATCTCCTCGAACTCGCCATGCATGTCCATCTTGGTGCGCAGCTCCTCGACCGTGCCGAGCCCGCGCAGCTGTCCGTGCTGGATGATGCCAATGCGATCCGCGAGTTCCTCGGCGATGTTGAGGAGGTGAGTCGACATGAGGATCGTGGCCCCAGCCTCGCTCCGTCTCTTCAGCTCGTTCTTGACCACCCTCGCATGGATCGGATCGAGCCCGACCATCGGCTCGTCGATCACGATGACCTCCGGATCGTGAAGGAGCGCCGAGGCGATCGCGAGCCGTTGGCAGGTGCCGTGACTCAGGTTCTCGATCCGGTTCCCGAGGTGGGGGCCGAGGCCGAACTGCTCGACCAGGGCGGCGGCGCGGTCCTCGCCCTCGTCCTTGGGGACCGAAAACAGGTCGGCGATGAACTGGAGGAACTCGGCAGGCGTCAGCTTGTCGTAGAAGCTGGCGACGTCCGGCACGTAGCCGAGCCGGCGCTTCGCCTCGATCGGGTCCTCCTGAATGTCGAACCCGCAGATCTTGACGGTCCCGGCCGTGGGTCGGAGCAGCCCCGTCGCCATCTTGATGGTCGTCGTCTTGCCTGCTGCGTTTGGTCCGAGAAACGCAAACAGCTCTCCCTTCGGAATGCTGAGGTTGAGATTGTCGACGGCGCAGAGGCTGCCGAAATTCATGGTGAGTCCTTCGATTTCAATCACAGCTGGTTTTCCTTGAGGTTGTCTTCGGCCTTGTCGATGAGCCCGTCGAACAGAGCCGAGCGCATCTCGTAGTCGCCGAAACCCCTCAGCAGGACGAACTCCCCCATGTCGGTGAACACCATCGAGAAGGCGACTTGGGCGGAAGGCTTCACGTCGACGACGTAGACGCCTCGCTGCCGACCGGCGATCTCGCGTACCTGGGAGGTGGCTTGGATAACCGGCTTCGCCGTGTCTCTCTTGGCGCCGGGAATCGTGCTGGGAATCTGAGCGCCCGAGCCGGGCGTCAGCAGGCCCGCGCCGAGAAAGCGAAAGAGACCCTTGTTGGAATCAGCGAGCACCTTGCCGTCCTTGGCGACCCGGAAGGAGGCCGGCTTGCCTTCCTCGACCTTCACCTGAGCAATGAAGTCCTCCTCCTTGACGTCGACCCGCACCTGAAAACTCTCCATCTGCTCGAGCGCGCGCAGCTGCAGCTGACCGTCCCATGCCAGAAGCACCCCGCTCTCGGTGCCGTTGTCAGCGATCCTGGCATGACCCACCGCGCGGATGTTGCCCGACTCGCCGTTTTCGCCCGTAGGCTTGGCCGTGATCGATCCGAGCCCGACCTTCTCGTCGTTTTGGTAGATGACGACCTGCGTGAAGGGGGCGTCCTTGACGTTCTCGAAGAAGAGCTTGAAGACCTCCTCGGTCGCCACGGCGGCACCCAGACTTTCGGGCCATAAGGTCCTCTTGACGAGAAGCCCAGTCATAGTCGCCCAGAAGCCGATGATGAAGAGGGGGACGAGACGAAACATTGTCTGTGATAGGTTCGCCTTTTCTGAGGAGCTTGTCCATGCATTCCGCTTCGGGGAGCCCTCGCCTCGTTCCGAAGTGACGTGGGCTGCGGCACAATGGCGATCTGGTTTTGCACTCGTCAGCGGCGCTTCCTAAGGTGGAACGGACCCAATGTAAAAGGGCCTGACATCTTTTTTGCCATCTCCGTGCTGCGGAGCGATGCAGGAGGACCTCGTGTCCGAAAAGTTCGGGGGCGTCGATGGCGGCGACATCCGCGTTGTCGGTGATCCGGGTCAGCTCGTGAACGCTGCGCAGCTCGACCAGGGTGCTGGTCGGCTACTTTGTTCGTCGAGCACCTCGACCGCAAAAGCCTGCGCGATCCGGATGTTGGGAGCGCAGGACGGCCAGGGCATTGAGATCAGGCCGGCGCCTTGCGTCGGTGGGCTCTGCGCCGATTTCGCGGTTCAGGCTTAGGCTCGGCTACTTCGGTCCGATCCGGTAGAGCTCGGTGCCGGTCCGGAGCAGGAGACTGTTGCCGGTCACGGCGGGCGAGGCTCCGGAGCCATCGGGCATCTTCGTCTCGAAGACCTTCTCGTAGGTCGGACTCGCCTTCACCACCGAACAGAAACCCTCGAGGCTGATAAAGTAGAGGTGACCGCCGGCAAGAACGGGCGAGGCTGCATACTTGCCCCGGAGTCGCTCTCTCCAGACCTCTTTCCCAGTCGCCGCGTCGGCGCAGACGGTGATGCCGCCGTCGTCGACCGAGTACAGATGACCATCAAGCAGGACGGGCGTGCTTCGGTTGGGGACGTTCTTGGTGCGCACCCAGCTTGCGGTGGCGGGATCGATGGTGCCCCTGGCGCCGGCGAGTTTGACGGCATGAAGCTGTGCCTTTCCATAGCCGCTGTTGACGTAGGCGATGCCACCCTCGCGGGGATCAAACAGCGGGCGGGAAGCGTTCGAGAAACCGCCGTGCCAGTAAGCCCAGAGCTGCTCGCCGGTGGCGGGATCGTAGCCAAAAGCGTTCTTGGAAGCGGTCGTGATCAGCTGCTCCTCGCCATCGACCGTGGCGATGATCGGGGTCACGTAGGCCTTGCGGGCGTCGCCCTCGCGCTGGGGCCTGCCGTCCTTGTCGAGATCGTCCCAATCGGTGAGGCGGTCGCTTTTCCAGACGGTCTCACCCGTCCTCTTGTTGAGTGCGGTGACATACTGAACGTCGACGCCGTCCATGCTGAGAATGAGGAGGTCTTTCCAGACAATGGGGGAGGAGCCGGGTCCGCGGTAGTGGCGGCAATGAATGTCTTCCCTGCGCCACTGCTCCTCGCCGGTCACGGGGTCGAGGCAGAAGGTGCCGTAAGTCCCGAAATGGACGTAGACCGCTCCCGGTTCGATGGCGCAGGAGGGGGCGGCGTAGTTGTTGACCGGATTCCCGAGAGGTTCCGGGGCCGTGTTTTCCTTGAGAAGGAGATCGTGAAGAATCTTGCCGGTCTCGACATCGATGCAGAGGGCCCACATCCTGGTGCCGTCGGGGGTCGCCGTGGTGAGCCAGGCATGCTTGCCCAGAACGACGGGCGTGCTGTGCCCGGCACCGCGGATGGCGGTCTTCCAGAGGATGTTTTCTCCACTGGCGGCGTCCCACTTGAGGGGAGGCTTCGAGGCGGAGTGCGCCCGTCCGTCTTGGGAGGGGCCGCGCCAGTCGAGCCAGTCAGAGAGCTGGGTGGAAGAAGAGGGGGCCTGCGCGGG
>ENA-ORXT01001628-ORXT01001628.1-marine-metagenome-genome-assembly--contig:-NODE-1628-length-29364-cov-8.751391_pt1 | contig 29364 bp, 21 predicted proteins | sample MGYA00237868_ERZ511482 | MGnify/ENA metagenome assembly ERZ511482 | reverse complement strand
GAGGTGTCTATCTGAAAAGTATAGTAGGGATTTACACTTGTCAGTTCCCATTTATTGTAAGTATCATTTACTGTACGTACAATCAAGTTTTGAGCATTAGGATCGAAGAAGTCAATTTTAGTCGTATTAATGATAGGATAGTCAGAAGTACTATTAATATATCTACTAGAGAAACCAACACGGTGCTTTGCATTGACATCCCAGTCTAGTCCTACATTCCCTCGAAGCGCTGTGCGTTGACTAGCATCTTCACTTTTCTGATCGTAAATATCGCCAGCTACATTTCTGACAATATTCATCTCATCGTACCAAGGTGCAGACCTGTAGCCCAGACTTCCATAAATATTTAGAGGTCCCTGATAATGACTAAGGGTAATTGCCGCCTTATTTCTCCAGTCTCTTCCTTTTCCTATCCCTAGATTTACATTTCCGTTCGTTCCGTACAAGGCATTTTTCTTAAGTATTATATTGATGATTGGACCAGTACCTGCTGCTTCAAATTCAGCACCAGGTTGATGAATGATTTCTACCTTTTTGATGTTATCTCCTGGCATGTCTTTTAGTAGAGAGTTGACATCCATATATTGCGTTGTCTTTCCATTGATCAAGATGGTAACATTGCTTTGTCCTGCCATTTTTAGTTGATCCCCAACGACCAAGACACCTGGTACTTTCTTCATTACATCTAATAGATTGCCTCCAAGATTAGTAATATTGTTTTCCACATTGACGATCAATCTATCCGCTCGTTGTTCAAGTAAAGGAGCCTTGCCGACTACTTCAACTGTCTCCAGAGTGGTGGCATCAGTAGCAAGTATGATTTTAAGTTCTCGGCCATTATCTCTCGGTATTTCGATACCATCTATCCATTTGGTGTCGTAGCGAAGCATGGCGCCCTCCAAGATATAAGCTCCGTCTTTTATGTTTTTGATTAAGAATTTCCCCTTTTCATCTGTAGACACTCCTTGTATAATTGCGCTGTCTATAGTCATTAAAGCTATGGTGCCAAAGTATATCGGGTTTCCATCAGTATCTAGGAGGGTTCCCGAAATTGGTCCCTGAGCGGATATTGAGAATGAAAAGAAAAGGAATAAATAGAGAAATAGAGTAGCTTGGTTTTTCATCTTCTTTGGTTTTATCAGAATCTTCACTTAAAATATTTTTGTTAGTATCAATGTAAGCTGATCTAGATTGGTTACAATATTAATTCGACGAATCAAATGAATATTCTGTTACAGATAGAAGATAAAGGAATGGTGGAGGTTGGTGTGTGGGCTTAAATAAAAAAGCCCAAGTTGAAAACAACTTGAGCTTTTTACTTTGTAGCGGGGACAGGACTTGAACCTGTGACCTTCGGGTTATGAGCCCGACGAGCTACCAACTGCTCCACCCCGCGATATGTCTTAGTATGCTAATCGCAAACAAATAATCTTTTATGTTACAAACGAGCTACTCCCGCTGTACAGCGGGACTCCACCCCGCGATATATTTTCAATTGCGAATCACCGCAATTTTTTTTAGATTAAAATACAAACGAGCTACTCCCGATGTACAGCGGGACTCCACCCCGCGATATATTTTCAATTGCGAATCACCGCATTTTTTTTTAGATTAAAATACAAACGAGCTACTCCCGCTGTACAGCGGGACTCCGCCCCGCGTTATTGAAATGCAAAGATACTACAATATAATTTATAAACAAGACTTTTATAGTAGGTTTTTTGGACTAGTGCTGTGCAAGATGCCGTCAGCGGGCAAGGTGGGAAGCTAGGGGACGGCAGTCCGAAGGACCAGAGCGAACGCGGCGTCTGGAACATAACGACACTATATATCTGTGTAGCAAGGGTTTGGTGTGCAGGGAAGCAGATAGATAGGGTAGGCCCCAAATAAAAATACCGCTTGACCTGATGCCAAACGGTATTTTATGGATATGAATATTTTGATTCTTGTTAAAGATTCTCGCCGTCCTGCATAGCTCCAAAGTCAAATAAGACAGAAAAACGAAGCGTGTTATCCAATGGATTTCTTTGTGAGGAAGTAGGAATCAAATAAGAAAAGTTGAGTCCAAAAATATTGTACTTCACACCAAGTCCAAGAGAGAAAAACTTTCTATTGCCTTTAGTAGCATGCTCTGTGTAGTAGCCCGCTCTTACAGCAAACTGCTGATCATACCAGTACTCTACACCAAGAGAGTAGCTAATTTCTTTTAGCTCTTCGCTAGCACCATTTGGTGCATCACCAAATGAATTAAAGATAGATCCTATGACGCCTTGTTCTTTATAGTCTATAACTGTAGGGTCGCCGCCAGTTTCACATTCAGTACCAACACAAGGTGTAGGAACGAGTAACTTGTTTAAATCGGATACGAATGTAATTTGGTTATATTGATCAAGGTCAATTTTCCAAGCTGCTCCAATACCAAGATTAGCTGGAAGAAAATCTTTGTTAACACTATTTGTGTATGAAACTTTGGTACCGATGTTACTGATAGCTCCACCAATAGTAAGTTCACTGTCTGAATTTTCAAGATTAATAGGCGTAATGTAAGTAAATGAAATATCTGCAGCTCCAGCCGTAGCAGGCTTGATCTCGACGTTGTCAATCGCTTGACCTGCGGCAAGATTAGAAAAGATGAATTTTAAGGATATACCTACTGAGAATTTCTCAGATAACTTTCTTGAATATGCTCCAGCAATTTCAAACTCGTTTGGTCGACCATCTCCTAATGGTTCTCCGTTGAGATCGGTAAAGCTGATGCTTCCTAGAGAGAAATACTTCATACTCAATCCAACAGCTGAAAGCTCGTCAATCTTTTTGTATCCACTTAGGTATGCCATATAGACATCAGTAAGGCCTAAAGCTCTTAACCAAGGCGTATAGGTTAAGGATACTCCAAGATCATCTTCCGCGAAAGTAAGCTTTGAAGAATTGAAAAACATAGCATTGGGGTCGGCGGATAGACCTATACCAGCATCTCCCAAAGCAGCTGACCTAGCATCTGGAATGATCCTTAGGAAAGGCATGGCAGTAATCAATGTATTGACACATGGCCCACCATCAAGTGCGATATATTCATCTCTAGCTGCATCGTATGAGCATTGTGCTTGGGTTTCTTGTGCAAAAAATGCAAGGCACAAAATGGTACATATTAGTATTCTTTTCATTGCGTATAAGTATTCAGTTCTTTTCAATCAAAAATTATGCAAAAATAATAAAATCGGTGAGAGTTAGCTTATCGGATGGTTGAAAGGCGGACTCATTTGACTAAGAACGCATTTAAACCATTTTTTATTTTAAAATCACTAATTTTTCAAATTCGCTTTCTGCAGCGTCTATTCCTGTGCTATTATCTGATGGAGATGCCTTCACCTTATATAGGTAAACTCCTCTAGCTATATCGGCACCAAAATCATCTTTCCCATCCCAGTTTATGTTCCGAACGCTATTGCCATCGGAAACTACATCTGTAGCATTGAGTGATTTAACTAATTTACCTGAAACAGTGAAGATTCTTACTTGAACGTCAAGTAATTGCCCAGGGAGATTGTGCTCAAACATGAATTGAGTATTGGTAGTGAAAGGGTTGGGGTAGTTTAATACTTGCTCCAACGCCACACTCTGGCTTTCGGCAACAATAAATTCTGTATACCCTTCGGCAGAATTATTTGCTACGTCCCACGCTCTTATTTTTATCTCATGTCTGCCGCTTTCTAGGTCGAAAAGTGGAAAGCGAACGGTTCCTTGGGTGAAATCATCTATTTTGGCTTCATAGAAATCATTCAAGGCATAAACATTATTGCTATTCTGATCTAGAACCGCAGTAAGATCATGCCCTATGCTTGAACCTGCAACATTTATTCCTAAATTGTCAGATAGTTTAACTAACAAGATAGGATCTTTTGAAGTGACTCCACCCAACACAAAGTTTACGTCATTCATGAAAACTTCTACAGTAGGAGGTTCATTGTCTACCACACCGTCAGGATTGGTTCCACCTACAATAAAATCAGTATAAAAGCCACTAGCATCTTCTGAATCTTCATCCGTTGCATAGTAGCTAATCTTACCTTGGCCGAAAGCATAATTAATATCTTTAGGTACCACAAAATTAATAGAGAAAAGTCCATTTTTAACCGTAGCAGATCCAGTGAAGATTAAGTTTTTTTGACTTTTAAAGGTAGTTTTTCGACTCCCAGGGTCATTGGCTAACGTTTGTATATCATTAAGCTTATCAAATACCTTGACAAATACTTTACCGTTAAATCCACTTAATAACTCATCAGATTGGCTAGTGACCTGTCCAGTAATAGATACTTGATCTAGTGCATGAATAGTATCTCTTACAACTGCATTTACAGATTTACCGTTGATGGATAATGTTTGTACTTTGTGTATGGGGATAGCTATCCTCATGGAAGGGTCGCCTATGAGCGCAAACTTTCTAGAATTTTCATCATTGGCTCCAGAGATGTTTTTCCCCCTAAGTAGTACATCACCAAAAGGAATAGTAAGCCCATTTTCTTTTTCAAATATTCTTTCAAAAACACTACGTGCTAATTTTTCGTTGCTAGAGGCATAAACAGCTCTGACGGTAGTCATCAACCCAATCGCACCTCCTTTACTATTAATAAAAGTTCGCTCTCCAGCAGATACAAAGGAAGGGTCGTCAAATCCAGTGAATGAACAGGTAGCAGTTACTAATAAAGGCAATTTGTTTTTATTTGACCATCCGTCTATATCATTCAAGTCTAAAAATCTTTCTTGAGCCCAGCCCTTAGAACCTCCATGACCTAGGTAGTTAACCATGAGTGCACCTTGAAACATTACTTTGTTAAGTTCTTCGGTCATATTTGGATACTTCTCGCCACCGGGCGTAGATATTTGAACATAAGAATCGGCATACAGCTTATTGATATTAAATTCGTTGTATTCTGCTCGTACCATTTCCGCAATTCCATCAGCATCATTCAAGTGCGTATTGGTGTCTTCATCATCTGCTACAAAAACAACATCATTTCTCCAATTGCCTAAGCTGACAGCTTTTGATTCATAATTGATAATTTTATTTACAACCAGCTGGGCTTCAGATACAGTTTTGACGGGAAATCTCCCCATAGCTAAATCTAAACTACCAAAGATATTACCCCCTTCATCCGGATCAAGCAAACCAAAAAAGTCATCTGAAGGATATGCGAATATTGCATTCAGTGATTCTAATTCATAGACCGGTATAAAGTCGCTTTTGGTATTGATCTGTGTATAAATACCTCTGAAGTCGAATGAACCATCACCAAAAAGAAGTAGGTATTTAAAATTTGGATCTCTTTGATAAAGCATTTTACAAAAATCTCTTATAGCTACTGGGTCTTTTTTTCCAGAAGAAAACTCATTGTAAATTTCGTCTATCAAAACTGTTTTGACATCTAGTTGGCTGTAATTACTTCTGTGTTCTGCATATTGCTTGGCCTGTTCTACAAATTCTTTTGGGTATATCACTACCATGTCCGCGGCGTCAATTGCATGGATGTTTTGATTTTCAATTTTCTCAATAAATACAGGAACTTTATCAACGTTGTCCAGATCAAAGGCTATAAATTTCTGTAAAGTTGTGGTGTTTGCTCCGAAATTTATAGCACCAGCAGCAACGTTAGTTTGGATTTTTTTTGCGTCTAGCGGATTAGTAATATTCCATACTTCAGTATTTGAAACATTTGTCTGTAGTTTAAATGTTGTACTGGCATTATTAACAGTAGAAAAATTTCTAAAGACTATTTCACCTTGATCTAATATTAATTTACGTTTAGCATTTATAGAAATATAATCTAGCCAGCCAGAGCTCGCAAAACCGATTTGCTTATATTCAATAGTGACAGAAATGTCTTTGTCGTCTACATCAACTTCTTTAGTGAATTTTTTTCTGGTGGCATGACTGTGTTCTATGTTTGAAGTCGTAACTTTGGAAATACTGCTGCTTATAAATTCTTGACCATTTATGATCATACTGTATTCAGTATTGATATCACTTCTACCCGCAAAGACACTCTCTACTGTAATTGGAGCAGTGGTTACAATATTAGGAATAGAAAAATCATAAGCTTGCTCTCTTAGTCCATCAAATTTTTGCATGTACCAATTGGTACCAGACCCTTGTGTATATGGATAGTCGTGAAGGATATTTATTTTGTCTTCTTCTATTTTTACATAATGATCGTATTGATCTATAGCCGCTGTCGTATTGGAGACAGAGGGAATTTCTTTAGTGATATTTTGAACTACATTCCCAATTTTCAGGAAGTAGAAATTATTTTTATCGTAGAAATTTATAGGCGCAGAAATCTTCTTTGTTGGGACATCAGCTATGTCAGTAGTCGCGGCTTCTGCATAGAAAATTATTTTATCTCCAGCGTTAAATATCCCATCCTCAGTGCCAATAAATTTCATGGAAACGGGTTTGAGGTCATCCACTCGGCTAGTAATATTTGCTTCTGCGAGCATACCTCCTCCAGCGCCGTAGATTTGAATTTGAGAAAGAGAAACATCGGCCAGGTCAATTCCAAGTTCAGAAGATAGAAACTCAAAACTCAAGGCGTGCATACCTTCATCTTGGATAGCAAGTTTATAAATATCTCCATTAGCTAGAACAGACTCTGACACAGAAGGTGGAGGAGTGCGATCCAAAACATTTGTACTTTTCTTCGTTTTTATATTGAGGGTAAAGGAAACTACTTTTTGGTATGATTGACCATCAAAAATAATTGGAATAAACTCTATATGGGCCCAATATTCTTCTCGAGATTTAGTAACTGATGTTTTGATGTTATCTAAATTTGTGACCTCAATAGCACTAAAATCATAGTCAAGATTGAGGGGTTCTGTGATAACGTTGCTAAGGCTGACTTCTATTTCCGCAGCCCCAGTTAACAGTTGACTCTGGTGAAATACAGGAAGTGGGGAAGCATCTTTTGAGAAGTATGCGTCCTTAAAAAAGGGAAGGTTTTGCTTGGCTCCGTCGGAACTAATATGTTGCCGACCGTTTTCAGTCCAGTTCAACTGCACGGGGAAGGTAAACTTCTGTTGAGCGGAAGAGAAAGAAATAAATCCAACAAATAGGAACACGCAGAGTAAGTACTTTTTCATAAGTTGATTGTAAGGCTTAAATTTTGGCAATTAATTTTGCGAGTATATCGTTATAAGGTTTACACGGCTTAATATACGATAGAAAAACGTTATAAAGGTTGTACTATTGCTGTATTAAGTGTCAAAATATTACCACTTATAGTTAAAATTCTGTCCTAGAGACTAAAATGTATTATATTAAGGTATGAAATTCACTCTTTCTAGCATATGGTTATTACTTATAGGTTTATTTATATATGTTCCTTCATATAGTCAAGACCCAATATTTAGCCAATTTTACGCTGCACCACTTCAAATAAATCCTGCATTTACTGGCAATACCTATACTCCCAACATTGCTTTAAATGTGCGCAATCAATGGAGCGGTTGGCCTGGCTCTGCCTATTCAACCTATGCTGCATCTGTCGATCAATTTATTGAACCACTTAATATTGGATTAGGTTTGATGATTTCCAGCGATAACGCTGGAGATGGATTATTTTTGATTAATAATCTAACAGCTTTCTTTTCCTATAAGGTAGATTTAGGCAATGATTGGAATGTAAAGCTTGGTGTTGAAGCTGGGGCATGGCAGACAAGGGTTAATTGGGATAAGTTAGTGTTTGGTGATCAACTAGATATTTTTGATGGGAATAATGGGAAAAATCCTTCTCAAGAAGATATTCCAGCTGAAAATGGACGTACCGTATTAGATATTTCCACAGGTTTACTTATTTATGGACCTGTTTTTTATGGTGGATTTTCGCTTAAACACATTAACACACCTGATGACGTATTTTTCGCCTCAAGTAAGGAGTTTGTTACAGGTTTACCCGTTCGATATTCGGTACATACAGGTGCACAGATAATTCTAAAAGAAGGCAATAAGCGCCGTATGGATGCGTTTATATCACCAAATATTCTATTTGAAAGACAGGTAGATTTAAATCAAATCAATATAGGTGCATATGGAGGAATTGGGTCTGTTTTTGCAGGTACTTGGTTTAGACATACATTTGGAAATGCAGATGCAGCAATCGTGCTTGTAGGGTATAGACAGAAAGGCTTTAAAATTGGATATTCATACGATTTTACGGTTAGCTCAAGCTTAACCAATCCGCTTTCAGCAGGAAGTCACGAGTTGTCAATTGGGATAAATTTTGACCACAATCGAAGAAAAGTCAATTATAACGACTGTTTCGAATTGTTTAGGTAGAAATTAACCTGAATTTCACTGCTCTTTTTCTTTTGTAGGTGTTCAAACTTTATCTATATTTGATATTCTTAAGTAATAAAGTATATAATTAAATAAAATGATGCGACTTCTGAAATTAAATTTTGCCTTCTTATTGTTGCTTTCCCTCTCATTTTCGTGTAAAAAGAGTGAAAAGTCTTCCACAACTGGTTGGGCATATAACGAACAAGAATGGGGTGGATTTGAGAAATTAGATTACGAAGGTCAAGCCACTGGTCCTAATCTAGTACTAATTCAAGGTGGTACTTTTACTATGGGTAATACAGAGCAAGATGTGATGTTCGAGTGGAATTCAGTTCCTCGTAGAGTTACCGTTTCTTCTTTCTATATGGATGAAACAGAGGTGGCGAACATAGATTATAAAGAATATTTGTATTGGTTAGGTAGAGTATTTGGAGAATCGTACCCTGAAATTTCTGTAAATGCAAGACCAGATACACTCGTATGGAGAGAAGAACTTTCCTATAACGAGCCTTTTGTGGAGACGTATTTCCGTCATCCATCTTATGACAACTATCCTGTAGTTGGTGTAAATTGGCTACAAGCTAACGACTATTGCAAGTGGAGAACTGATCGTGTGAATGAGATGGTACTAATCGAAAGAGGTATCTTAAATCCTAATCCTGAGCAAAGAGATGAAGATAACTTTAACACTGAAGCCTATTTATACAGCCAATATCAAGGTGATGTAAGAAAAAATCTTCCAGATACTAAAACTGGTGGTGAAAGACCTGTTCGTTTTGAAGATGGAATCTTGTTGCCATCTTACAGACTGCCGACCGAAGCGGAATGGGAATACGCTGCACTTGCTTTGATAGGAAATCAGGCAACTGAAAAGGACGAAAGAATAACGGATAAAAAACTTTATCCTTGGAATGGAAATACTGTTCGTTTCCAAATTAGAAATAGAGATCAAGGTAAGATTTTAGCAAACTTTAAAAGAGGAAGAGGAGATTACATGGGTATGGCAGGTGCACTTAACGATAACGCGCACATTACTGCTGATGTAAGAGAATATCTGCCGAATGATTTTGGACTTTATAATATGGCTGGAAATGTTAACGAATGGGTAATGGATCTTTATCGTCCAATGACTTCTTCAACATTAAGGGATGTTGAAGGGCATGACTTGAATCCTTACAGAGGAGGAAAATTTCAGCAGAAAGTGCTAGACGAAAACGGTGCTCCAGTTGAAAAAGATAGCATTGGACGTATCCGTTACAGAGATGTTGAGGATGAAGAAGTTGCTACCAGAGAGAATTATAAAAGAGGACAAGTATATAACTACCTTGATGGTGATCAAGATTCTGAAGTATTTTATGACTACGGTAAGACTTCACTTATTAGTGATAAATCTAGAGTAATCAAAGGTGGCAGCTGGCAGGATAGAGCATTCTGGCTAACTCCAGGATCAAGAAGATTTAAAGAAGAAGATACTTCTGATCGTACGCTTGGATTTAGATGTGCAATGACTAGAACAGGGGGTCCCACTGGAAATGATGATAGCAGTGGTAACTCGTTTAAAACTAAGCAAAAAAAACAAAATAGAAAATTTAAGTAATATCCTAAAATTTTTAGTTTATAAAAGTCTCCATACAATTTAGTTTGTGTGGAGACTTTTATAATTTTAGGCTAGTGGTAACTATCAATGACATATATACACATTTTCTTGAATTCCAACTTGTAAGTACGGATTCTAGAAAAATTACACCTCATTGCGTTTTCTTCGCATTAAAGGGTGATAACTTCAATGGAAACCTATTTGCTTTAGAGGCGATTAAGAATGGAGCTGCCTTTGCCGTTGTTGAAGAGAAGATAGATACTGACGATATTAGAGTGCTACATGTGTCTAGTGTTTTGAAGTGCCTTCAAGACTTTTCCAATAGATACAGAAAGGAATTTCATATTCCGATTATAGCAGTCACAGGTAGTAATGGAAAAACAACTACTAAGGAGTTAATTGCTTCAGTTTTGAGTACGACATTTTCCACACATTTCACCAAAGGTAATTATAACAATCACATAGGAGTTCCACTAACATTGTTACAGCTTAGAGATGAACATGAGATTGCAATAATTGAAATGGGTGCCAATCATGTTAAGGAGATTGCTACCCTTTGTGAGATTGCGGAACCAACCCATGGAATTATAACCAATATAGGTAAGGCGCATTTGGAAGGATTTGGAGGTATTGAAGGTGTAGTAAAGGGTAAAGGAGAATTATTTGATTATTTAGAAGCGAATAATGGAGTTGCTTTTTCTAATCAAAGCGAAATAAGTGTGTTACCCTTACTGAGTGTTAGGAACGTTCGTCAGGTGAATTACTCCTCGAATTCTAAAAGCGAAGGATTTATAAATGTGGATATATTGAGAAATAGCAATTCTTTAAAACTAAGACTTCACTTCTACAATGATACGATGAGAATTGTACAAACTCAATTGCAAGGAGATTATAATATTCTCAATGTGCTTAACGCAGTCTGTATAGGACTGTATTTTAAAATACCAATCAATAGTATTATCTCCGCTATAGAATCTTATTGCCCTCAAAATAACCGATCTCAATTGCTTGAGCGAGGAACAAATAAGTTTATTTTAGATGCTTATAATGCCAACCCTAGTAGTATGGAGTTGGCGATTACAAACTTTAAGACATTAAAACATGCAAAGAAAATTGCTATACTTGGTGATATGAATGAGCTAGGCGAATACACTGAAGAAGAGCATCTAAGAATTTCAAAGTTAGCGCTCTCTGCTGGATTTGATAAGGTAGTCTTTGTAGGGAAATACTTTCCAAAGATTGATTTCAAGAACGTTGAGGGGTTAAGGACTTGGTTCGATAAGCAAGAATGGCTCGACTGCTATTTCTTAATTAAGGGCAGCAGGGGAGTGGCACTAGAAAAATTGTTAGGTTAATTTATTAGCCTATTTATCTACCTAGTAAGTGAAATAAGCGATCGCTTATAATATTATTAGAAGCAAGAGTGTACTCCTTTTCTGAGCATGGCGCTAAGTTTTCTTCATATCTTGAATTTGGAATTTCTATCCACCACTGTCGGCTAGTCTCATCCTTCCAGAAGTTTAGCTGTTCATTTATATCGCTAAGATCAACTAAAAAGTTAGTCATTTCGTCTTTTTTCTTATTTGAGCTGATAACTCTATCCCTACCATTAATACTATACCATATTAAGGTAGCAATCAATTCGGCTCCACTCGTATCGTTATCTTTTAAATCAAATCCGGTTATATGTAAGGATTTCAACTGGTTAGAGGCGCAAGCATATTGCAAAATTTTGCAGGCTTCTTCCGCAAATAATCCAATGGATCTCTGATTATTCAAACCATGAGAATCACTCGCTCTTATGCTACCAACATCAAATGTTAGCGTAGAAAGTGACCTTAATATAGGTTCTACATCAGAAAGATCATCTCTTAGTTTTCCGAGGCTAATTAAACCTGAAACATCTAACTTCGGTATAGACTGATTAGAGGGGTTAGCATAATGTTTTTGATAGGCAATAAACGAAATCAGATCTACCTTATCATCTTGCAAAAGAGAGGAAATTAATCTATAAGCAGGGTTTTGAACGGCAGTAGACGGACTAACTATCCCGATATTGCTGGACATATTCAATACTTTAAGGGCATTTGCGATTGATAGGCTTGTATTTATAGTAGCATCTAGTACAATAGGAAAGATGCCTTGCCCAATTAGCTCACGATAAGCGGCAGTCATTAAACTTACATCATTGTTACGGACATCACCTAAATCAGTAATAATCGAAATTGTGGAATTGAAATCCAGCTTATAGAATGCATCCCTAATAGGCATCACTGTTTTGTTGACACCTACTAAAGCTATTTGTACTGGTCGCTCAATATTGACAAGTTGATCAGGAAACACAAAGGAATCAAGGTTTAGTCGTATCATTTCAGATATAAAAGGGTTTGTAGAGACTGGATTGATCCAATTTGTTAGCATATTTCGAAATTATTGATTGTTAGTGAAACCAATTTTGGGTAATTATGTAAACAATCCTAACATTTCTTACGCTTGTAAAAAAATGAGTACGGATTGATGAAAAGAGATTACTTACATGTAAAACAAATATAATTTATTATTATTTACCATATTATACCAAATTGGTAATTGTTTTATTAAATTTGCGCTTGAATTACCTTATTAAAGGTAAATTATGCTTTGTTATATTTCATTTTCATATCAAGAAAAAATTAAAGCATCACAGAGATAAATTAATTCTTTCGCCTATTCTGAATAGAACTTTATTTATATAAAGCAGTTTTAATTATCATTAATTTAAAATTTAATTTGTTTAATCATTCAAAGAAATACCTATGACAAGGAAATTTTCAATATTGTTAGCCCTAATTTTGGGCGTGTACATGACAGGGATTGCTCAAGACGCCTCTACGTCTTCTTTAGCGATTAAGTCTAAGCCAAAAAATATGTGGGAAATTGGTCTTAATGTTGGTCATGACATTATCACTGGTGATGTAGATTGGAAAAGTGGATTCGGTGTAGGTTTACACGCCCGAAAAGCACTAGATTATGTTTTCTCTGTGCGTTTAGACGCTTCTTATGAAGCATTAAAAGGAGAAGAGGAAGATGACACTAGAGTTGAAGATGGCAGACGATGGGGTTTCGGAGATACCTGGAAACCTGTTTATGAGACTAATATTATAAGTGGGGATATTACACTTTTAGCTAGCTTGAATCAGTTTAAAGTATTTAAGAAGAATAAAATAAACCCTTATTTATTTGCTGGTGCTGGAATAGGTAGTTTTGATGTTACTGCTATTAACGGTAGTACTGAAGTAGATGCGGATGACGATACATTTTTTGATGATCCATGGTCTGTATCTCCTTATTTCACAGGAGGTTTCGGACTTGCGTTTAGAGTAGGTAAAAAGGCGTCTATTGGATTAGAGCATAAGGTAAAAGCAGTAATGGGTAGAGGTGATGATTTACTTGATGCTGCCGAGCTATTAGGTTCTTCTGAGACATCTTCTAGAGATCTTATTAATTACACTAATTTACGTATCAGTTTCGCCATTGGAAAAGGTGATGATAAAGCAATGCCTTTATTTTGGGCATCCCCATTGGATATGATGGCTGATGATCTTGCTGAAGTTAAGGCTAGACCAATATTTGACAATAACGATACAGATGGTGATGGTGTAGTTGATGCATTTGATCAAGAAAATGATACTGACTCGGGTTGTGCAGTTGATACAAGAGGAGTAACACTTGATAGCGATGGTGACGGAATTGCAGATTGCAAGGATAAGGAACCGTTTTCACCTCCAGGATACAAAGTAGATAACCAAGGTGTAGCTAGTGTACCAGCTCCAGATTACGTTAATGAAAATGATGTGAACAGAATCGTAGACGCTAAGTTGAAAGACTTTAGAGTTCCTACTCCAGCTATTCCTCCAATGGACTGGTTTTTACCAATGGTGAATTTTGACAATAATAGGTACAGCATCAAAGATACGGAATATGCTAAGCTACGTCAGATTGCTCAGGTGATGAAGCAGCACCCTGGTATGAGAGTTACCGCTACAGGATTTACAGATGCAACAGCTAGTAACTGTTACAATGATGTACTTTCTTACAATAGAGCTCAAGCATCTATTGATTATATGGTAAGCAAGTACGGCATCGGTAGAGACAGATTTGTGCTTAACTATGCAGGTGAGAATGACTTATTAGTTCCTACAAACAATAAGAGTTTGGTAAATAGAAGAGTTGAATTTAAAGTTGCTACTTCTGAATCTGGAATGGGTAAGCCTGACTGTGGAGTTGGAAACGCTGGTAGAGGTGGTTCTGGATTCTCAGGAAATAAAGAAAGCGGATACTAATCTGCTTATAATTTCATACGAGATAGACTTATAGTTTACTTAATATATAAAAAAGAGCCAGTTGTTAATTCAACTGGCTCTTTTTTAATTTTATTCTTTTTTAATTTTATATGAAGATTTTTAATTTTATATAAAACCATTTCTCTGCTAGATATAATTTAATCATAAGGGGTGAAAGCTTCCATTCAATAAGAAATTAGCTTTGCGAGCACTAAAATGTACCTACAGATAGCATCACTAAGGTACAGGCATTGATCGCTTCAATACCTTGATTCTTCAATTCAGTATAGAAGCTACCGTTTTCTGCACCAGGGTTGAATATTACCCGCTTAGGTTTAAGGGAGAGAATGATATGTTCATATTCCTGTTGATTCTTTTCACTTAAATATATCGTGACCGTATCAATAGGCTCTTTGCCAATTAGATCCTTTAATGAATCTTGAATAATTATCCCATGTGCTTTAGTACCAGCTTCTCTTCCAACAGCAATTACTTTATGATCATGTTTCAACAAACTGGCCATGGCTATGTTTGCGTACCTATCTTCTTTGCTAGAGGCTCCTAAAACAACAACAATTTTCGACTTTTGATTATGTTCCATAATTTTCAATTTTGGCAAAAAAAAGTCAGGATAAAATATGTTTACCCTGACTTAAACTATTACTTAATTATTTTTCTCTAAACTAATAGCCTTATCGGGTCTTCCAATAAGGACTTCAAGGTATTTAAGAATTGAGATCCAGTAGCTCCATCGACAACCCTATGATCACACGATAAAGTTACCTTCATCATTCTACCAGGCTTTACTTCTCCATCTACTACAATTGCTTTCTCTATAATACCTCCAACTGCCAAAATACATGCATCTGGCGGGTTTATAATAGCTGTGAACTCTTCTATACCAAACATTCCAAGATTAGAAATTGTAAAGGTATTGCCTTGCATTTCGTCAGGACTTAATTTCTTCACTTTTGCTTTATCAGCCAAGATTTTAACTTCTTGATTAATGTAACTTAAAGATTTTTGATCAGCATGTTTTATTACTGGAACCAATAGTCCATCCTCAACAGCAACTGCTACTCCGATATTTATATTTCCGTTATATCTGATTTTATCGCCAAGCCATGAAGAATTTACCTTTGGGTGTTTCTTAAGAGCGACAGCAACAGCTTTAACAACCAAATCGTTGAATGATATCTTAACATCCGCTACTTCGTTCAACCGCTTTCTACTGTCCCATGTGTTGGTCATATTTATTTCCATGGTAAGATAGAAGTGTGGGGCAGAGAATTTACTCTCTCCCAGTCTCCTAGCAATAGTCTTACGCATTTGACTCACTGTTACTTCCTCATCTTTTCCTACAACTGATCCAAACTGTGGTAGGGTAGGTAAAGCGGTCGGTTTGCTAGCCTTTTCTGGATTATTAATATAATCTTCAATATCTTTTTTGACAATCCTACCATGATCACCGCTACCTGATACTGTTTCTAACGAGATACCCGCTTCAGATGCCATTGATCTTGCTAACGGAGATACTTTTATCCTACCATTAGATGTACTAGGAGCATTGTTTGCCGTTGTGTGACTTGGTTCAATTTCACGGTTTTCAGTATTGGTAGGCGCCGCTTTTTTTACTTGGCTATCCTCTTTTGATTGTTCCTCTTTAGAAGACTCTTCTTCTTTATTTGCTGATTCAGCGGGCGCATCAGAATCTTTTGCAGCTTCTATTGCAGCCTTCCAATCTTCTCCTTCTTCTCCAATAACTGCAATCACACCATTTATCGGCACCGCACCATCTTTAACTGCAATATGCAAAAGTACTCCGTCAAAGTAGCTATCCAACTCCATGGTTGCTTTATCCGTTTCTACTTCTGCTAGGGTATCACCCGACGATACAGTTTCCCCTTCTTTGACCAACCAGGCGACAATTACGCCTTCTTCCATGGTATCGCTCATACGAGGCATTTTTATCACTTCAGCCATCTTCTTTATTTTGGTTATTTAATCAAACAAAAATACCTCTAAAAGAACTAATTCCTATGTTTTAAACTCATTATAGTGAGCCTTGGTTATATTTTTATCTTTAAATTAGCGTTTTTTATAAATAAACCTATCCAGTTTATGCAGTTTTCTTCAATTCTACTAACAGAGGCTGTCGATTCCTTTTCTTCATTGCCCGGAATCGGCAAAAAAACAGCCCTCAGATTAGTATTGCACTTACTCAATGAGGACATCAGCCTCACCGAAAGTATGGCCGCTAAGTTAGTTAAAATGAGAAACGAAATTAAACAATGTACGCAATGCTTTAATATTGCAGATGACCCCATATGCCAAATATGTTTGAATCCTAAGAGAGACAAATCTTTAGTCTGCGTAGTTAGAAGCATTAAGGATATTATTGCCATCGAGGATACGGGTCATTACTATGGTGTATATCATGTACTAGGCAACTTGATTTCACCTATAGACGGCATTGGGCCTGATGATATCAGAATAGAAGAATTAGTCACTAGAGTGAATACAGGTGGGGTAAAAGAAATAATAATGGCTATCAGTCCCACTATCGAGGGAGAGACTACTATATTCTATATATCGAAAAAACTACAAGATAAAGAGGTATCCATATCTACTATTGCGAGAGGAGTTTCCTTTGGTGGTGAACTAGAGTATGCAGACGAAATTACACTCGGGAGATCTATCGTTTCAAGAATAAAGTATGAGCGGTAATCACCAACTATTATGAAACTATCCATCATAATCGTAAACTATAATGTCCGATACTTTTTGGAGCAGGCACTTCATGCTGTATACCGGGCTATTGGTGATATAGAGTCAGAGGTATATGTAGTAGACAATAACTCTGCAGATGATAGCATCACAATGGTGGAATCAAACTTTCCACAAGTAAAGCTGATTGCCAATCAGAGCAATACGGGATTTTCTACCGCGAATAATCAAGCAATCAAATTGGCAGCTGGGGAGTACATCTTACTACTCAATCCAGACACCTTAGTGGAAGAAGATACACTTGTCAAATGTATTACTTTTATGGATACGCATCCAAAAGCTGGGGCATTAGGCGTGAAGATGATAGATGGTTCAGGTAAATTTCTCCCAGAGTCCAAGCGCGGATTTCCAAGTCCCAGGGTTGCCTTTTTTAAAACATTTGGACTTTCATGGGCTTTTCCAAATTCGAAATTTTTCAACTATTACCATTTAGGTCATTTAGATGAAGAACAAAACTGGGAAGTGGATGTCTTAGCTGGAGCGTTTATGATGCTTCGTAAATCGGTACTCGATGAGATAGGCCTATTGGATGAACGTTTTTTTATGTATGGAGAGGATATTGATTTATCATATCGTATTCAGAAGGCTGGATTTGCAAATTACTATTTTGCAGATACTACTATTATCCATTATAAAGGAGAGAGCACGAAGAAAGGAAATCTTAATTACGTAAAAACATTTTATAAGGCAATGATATTGTTTGTAAAAAAGCACTTTACGGGTCCAATGGCAGGACTATTTATTATATTCCTTAACCTTGCTATTTATATTCGAGCTGGCATAAGTCTCATAAAACAAGGTTTGGGTAAAGCGCACTTCGCCATCTTTGATATAACGCTTATTTTTTCAGGCATATATATAACTAAAAATTTCTGGGCTAATTATTTTTATCAAGATCCTTCTTATTTCAATGAAAGTTTACTGTGGTTCAATGCACCATTATATACGACTATTTGGATCTTTAGCCTGTTCTTGAGTGGTTCATATGATCGACCTTTTGAACTGCCAAGATTAATACGGGGTTTATTTATTGGCTTAATCATTATTGCAGGGGTATATGGTTTTTTAAATTCAGAATACCGCTCTAGCAGGGCGATCATTTTGCTTACCACCGTTTGGGCATTAATATTCACTACTGCTTACCGTTATTTGATTTATTTTTATAAGTACAAGTCCTTCAACATACTTAGTGGATCCAATAGTAATGTGATTATAGTTGGTTCTGTAGAAGAGAGTACCAAAGTCAGACAAGTACTAAGCAACGCGCATGCTCAAAAAAATATAATTGGAATAGTTTCCTCCGAAAACTCAAGTGCAAGCGAATCTGTTTTGGATAAAGTAGATAACTTGGCTGAAGTCGTGCAAATTTTTGAAATAAATGAGATCATATTTTGCGCAAAGGATATAGCCTCCCAAAAAATTATTTCTTGGATGTCTATCCTCGGAGCAAACATTGACTATAAAATCTTACCACAGGAAAGCTTAAGTATTATTGGGAGTTCTTCGAAAGAAAATCCTGGAGAGCTGTATACTGTAGATGTACGATTTAATATCTCGGATACAGTAGCTAAAAGAAATAAGAGACTATTTGACCTCTCGGCTTGTTTACTATTTCTTTTTTTTATTCCTGTCTTATTAATAATATTGCAGAGCAGAACCAGATTCATTAGGAATTGGTATTATGTGTTTTTCCGCAAAGCGAGTTGGGTAGGATACAACACAGGTAGTACAGAGAACTTACCTATATTAAGACCTAACGTACTTCCCAACGATGCATCCTTTGGAGACACTGACCTAAATGATAAATCCAAACACCAACTTAACTTTATTTATGCGAAGGATTATACGGTATATAAGGATATCAGTCTTGTCTTTCAAAACCTTCGAAAATTAGGACGTAGCATGTCTATATAATGTTGGTACGGTTCTTGGAATAGTGTGGGTAGAAATATCCTCCCTTCTTTTTTTGTAGTCCCCAAAAATAACATTTAATGTCCAAGTTAAACGTATTATTGACTACCCTCCTAATTGCATTTTTATTTACTTCACTTCAAGCTGGTACTATTGTAGGCATTGCAGATAATGCATTTGTACTCAAAAACAATACATTGGTGTTTGATGTACTAGAAAATGATAAAATAGATGGTGAGGTCTTGGGTTTCGGAATAGAAATTCATCCTACCTATGGCAAAGTTATTATTAATGATGATAAATCTGTCACTTATAAGCCAGATGAAAATGTTTGTGAAGAGCAAGATTACTTTTTCTATTATTTAGAAGATGAGGATGGTCCAAAATTAGTGGAAGTAACCATCGATATCTTATGTGAACCATTAACTATCATGAGTGGGTTCTCGGTAGAAGATGAAACCAAAACAGATGAAAAGATTGAAGGGCCGACCGCATTTACTATTATTGGCGTAGAGAATTTTCCAGACAATTCTTTATATGTTTTTAGTGATGCTGGAAAGGAAGTTTATTATACTCAAGGGTATACTAATGAATGGAACGGAAAAAATAAGCAGTCAACTGAAATGGAAACAGATAGAATCTACTATTATGTATTCAACGACGGTTTAGGAAAAACTTACTGTGGGTATGTGCAGATGAATTAACGTAATATCAAAGATACTTCGATAATTTAAGAAATGCGGCTCCAGCCTTTTACAAGATGAAAATTTTGTTCTAGATGGAGCCGCATTTTTTCGTTTAGTGGTAAGTTTAACTTAGGATCCTTCTCAAATATCCGAATTGCCATTTCTTTACACACGCGGATCATTTCGCCATCCCGAATAATATCAGTCAGCTTAAACATTCCCATACCAGATTGCATTGTCCCATCTATCGACCCAGGCCCACGCAGCTTCAAGTCTGCCTCAGCTATTTCAAATCCATCCGTCGTTCTCACCATGGTTTGAATTCTCTTAAAACTATCCTTAGAAATACTTTTTTTTGACATTAATATGCAATAGGCTTTATCAGAGCCTCTGCCCACTCGGCCACGCAATTGATGCAGCTGCGATAATCCAAAACGTTCTGTATTTTCTATGATCATCAAAGAAGCATTTGGAACATTTACACCAACCTCGATAACCGTAGTTGCTATCATAATTTGAGTTTCATTACGCACAAAACGCTGCATTTCATAATCCTTATCTTCCGTTTTCATTCGTCCGTGCACGATACTTATTTGATATTCTGGCTTGGGAAAATCACGCTCCAGAGATTCATAGCCTTGCATCAGATTATTCAAGTCCAGCGTTGCAGACTCTTCTATTAATGGGTACACTATGTAAACTTGTTGACCAGCAGCGATCAACTTACGCATAAACCCAAAAACGTACAGTCGATTTTCTTCTGTTTTATGAAGCGTTGTGATCGGTTTTCTTCCTGGTGGCAACTCATCTATCTGGGAAACATCTAGGTCTCCATACGCTGTCATGGCTAATGTCCTCGGTATCGGTGTAGCAGTCATTACTAATATATGCGGAGGAATAGGTCTATTCTTTTTCCATAGTTGACTTCTTTGCGCTACCCCAAATCGATGCTGCTCATCTGTAATAGCTAAGCCCAAATTTTTAAAAATAACGGGATCCATTAGCACAGCATGTGTTCCGATCAAAATATCTAATTCGCCAGCAGCTAATTTTTCTAAGAGGGCTTTTCGCTTTTTTCCTTTTACACTTCCAGAGAGATAACCCACCTCAATATCAAGTTTTTCGAGATCCTCCGACAGCGATGCATAATGCTGCTGAGCAAGTATCTCCGTAGGCGCTATCATGCACGCTTGAAATCCATTATCTATTGCTAGTAACATCGTCAGCAAACCGACCATCGTCTTCCCACTTCCCACATCGCCTTGCAACAAACGATTCATTTGTTTACCACTTCCTAGATCGATACGTATTTCTTTAATTACTTTTTTCTGTGCACCAGTCAATTCAAAGGGGATACACTCGTCGTAGAAACGAAGAAAATTGTCTCCCACTTTATCAAATACTAGCCCCTTGATATGCTCCGCTCTATGTGCCTTTAGCTGACACATTCGGAGCTGAAAATAAAACACTTCGTCAAATTTTGTTCTCCGCACCGCTTGCTTAAGGTCTTCCTCATTTTTAGGAAAATGAACATTGATAGCTGCCTGGTGCCTGTCCATTAATTTTAGCTTTTGCATAATGTAAGCAGGCAAGTGTTCTGCAAGTCGCTCTCCTTGCAATATTTGCAACAGATTGAAGATTATTTTTCTACGCCCCTTACTGTCCAGTCCTTTATTATTAAGTTTTTCACTGCTATGATATACAGGTGCTAGATGCGCAGAATTTCCTTGATTTTCGTTTGGCTTGCTTAGCTCAGGATGAGGAATATTTATGCGTCCGTTATACACATTAATTTTACCATACGCGATATGCTCCACTCCAGATTCGAGATTATTTTCTAGCCAATTTACACCTTTGAACCACACCAGTTCAACGGCGCCAGTATCATCGCGCAATTGTGCGGTTAGCCTTCTTTTTCGTTGGGCACCATGAATTTGTATACGACTTAGCACTCCTTTTATTTGTACAAAGTCATCTGCTGTATTTATCTCATTAATTTTGTGAAATTTGGTCTTATCTATGTGTCTAAAAGGATAACTTTGCAACAGGTCTTTAAAAGTAAATATGCCAAGCTCCTTTTTTAGCAAATCTGCTTTTACAGGCCCGACTCCTTTGAGATATTCAATAGATGTTTCTAGTATGCTTTTTGATGTATTTGGCATAATGCGATATTCAAAAGCAATTTACTAAGTTTAAGGTGTTAGGAGAAAACCTAAACACATATATTACAATAAAAATACAGATCATGGCTCAAGCGAAAGAATCAAAACGTATGCTGCAGATGGCAGAATTAGTGAAACGTAACATCAGTACGGTCTTTCAGCAGGAGGGAAGTTACTTTTATGGGAGCGAAGCATTGGTGACGGTGACTAGTGTTCGCATGTCTTCTGATCTCGGTATTGCTAAAATTTATCTTAGCATATATAACACCGATAACAAGCAAGCTGTCCTACTCGAAATAGAAGAGAACGCATTTCAGATCAAGCAATCTTTTGCGCAGCGAGTCAAAAGGCATATGCGCAGAGTTCCGCGTTTAGATTTTTACGAGGACGAGACACTTGATGAAATGTATAGACTCAATAAGGTATTTGGGGATCTCAAATCTAAGAACCAGATGGGTGAGCATCGAGAAGAAGAGTAGGATTTGATGGAGCGGAATCAGTTAGCAGACTTTTACCATTATTAATATATTTATGTTTTGGGGCCTACCCATGTATAGCCTTCTAAGGTCGGCTATACATGGGTCGCTACGCTACATGGCTCGGTGGTCACCTCGGTCCTAGCGGACTGCTGCATAGAGGCAGCACCATTGCGCATCGCTAGTCCAAGAATTCCCATTAAAGATTCTTTTCAATAATGTAGTATTAGCCAACGGGTGAGCGGTAGAAGCGATATGAGCTCTGCTGAAAGTGGTGTGATACCTGCCCTGCAGGTAGCTCGACGAGGTACGAGAAGAGATGCATGCAGGGTATGGTAGAACCCACATTCAGCAGGGTGAATACAAGCGGATGACGCGGTCGATATTTTTGGTGAGGGACGAAACCAAAATGGCGGCACCCCCATAATAATATCTTATTGAAGAGCTTGAAATTATAGGCCTTTAGGGGGGATCGGGCTACCGTGTGGATCTTGCTTAGGAAAGCCCAACTTAGCATCTACCTCATCGAGCATAGCATCCGTGAGTAGGTGCTCGTACTTTTCTGCATCCTCGTGTATCTGCTCTGCGCTCAAGCCCATGGCATCTACGAGATAGGTTTCCCAAAGGCGATGCGCACGAACCAATTTGTTTGCCTGCTCCTGACCAGACTCCGTAAGTGCCAGCACTGGAGTGAGTTTAACTATATTTTTCTTGGCCATTTTACTCAGATTATTACGCAGTAGATTGGTGTTGTATCCGAGTTGTTCTTGTAGATTTTGGAAAGTAAGATTTCCTTTTTGCTGCAATCTAAATGCTTGCTTGAGGGTGTCTTCCAGATGTATTTTATTACGCAATTGGCGGTTCCTAAAAGTTTTGAAAACCAAACCTTTTTTGGGCGCAAAAAATACTGCAGTGGTATAAAAAATAGCTGCCATCACGGCCATCATTGGGCCAGGTGTAGTGTCGTACTGGATAGATAAAATCATGCCTGATACCGCAGATAGAAACCCAATAAAAGAAGAAATAATTAGTACGTTTTGTAGTTTATTAGAAAGTAAAAGTGCCGTAGACGCAGGAGTGATTAACATGGCGACTACCAATATAATACCTACTGCTTTTAAAGATGCCACTATCACAAAAGATAAGATAAGCATCAAAAAATAATGAATCATACGCACAGAAACCCCCATAGTCTCTGCAATGACTGGTTGGAAAGTACTGACAAAAAGATAGCGGTAAAATACGATCACACTAATGACTACATAGATGCCAATTCCAATCAAGAGATAGATATCCTCGTTATTGACACCAAGGGTAGTTCCGAATAGAAAATCCTTGAGATCAAGATGAACCCCTGGCTGTCTATTGGCTGAAGAAATACCAATAACGCCCAAGGCAAACATGGTTGTAAATACGATACCAATAGCGGCATCATTTTTTGTATTTACATTGCCTTGTATCCAAGTGATAATAATAGCGGTGATCAAACCTGCCGTGACAGAACCGATAAAGAAAGCGACTGTGCTCATACCCACTATACTAAATGCGACCACTACGCCAGGTAGAATTGCGTGTGCTAAGGCATCTCCAATCAAGGCCATGTTTCTCAATACGATGAAGCTGCCAAGTAGACCGCAGGTAATACCTACTATGGTGGAAGATATCAGTGCTCTGATGGCCCACTCTTCTGTAAATAATAATTGCAGCGTTTCTACCATAAGAATGCAATATCGCAATAAATTGGTTTGGGAGTATTATTTTTAGTGCTTGTCTTGCATCATTTCTCTGAGCATACCTTCTTTCATGGCGTATTGTGTAACCACTACCTGATCGAAGTGGTGCATCTGCAAGATGTGCTCTATCAGTAAAAGTGCGACGACAATTAAGTCCGCTCGGGTCGTTGGGATTTCTTTGGTGGCTATTCTTTGCTCTAAGTTTTTGCTTGCAATATCTTTGAAAAACGCTGGAAGATTATCTGTATCAAGGGCAGATGAAGTAGGGGTTAATTCTTTGGTAGAGAATTCATTTTGGAGAATATCAAATGTTCCAGAGGCGCCTATGAGACTGTGCGGATTGTGTTTCTGCAATTGTTCTTTTAGCGTAGCTAGATGGGTGTCAAGGTGAAGGTGTAGCGCTTTTATTTCTTGTTTTGTGATTGGTTCTGTTTGATGAAATTGATTACGCAATACTGCTGCACCTACTAGAAAACTTTCTGCGTAGAATACTTGATGGTTATTGGCAATAATAAACTCGACACTTCCACCACCAATATCCATAATCAAGCAAGGCTGATCGTCGAAAGGATAACTTAGTTTTATACCTTGATAAATTAAATGGGCTTCTTTGTCGCCAGATATTTTTTGAATTTTTATAGATAGCTTATCATTTACTTCAGTGATGAATTGATCTGCATTACTGGCGTTTCTGATAGCCGCGGTGCCAAAAGCTATGTATTGAGTGCAATTATTGGCTTGAAGTATTTCTTTGAAAGTAGCTAAGGCTTTGATGCCTCTTTGATAAGCATCAAGGCTAATGTGAGCTAAATTTTTCGCACCGAGTTTAACAAAAATTCGTTTCCTAATAACGGTTTCAAACTTTGTGGTTTGTTGATTCCAGTCTACTACAAGAAGATGAAATGTATTCGTTCCAATATCTATAACACCTAATCTCTTTGCCATTTTATATGGTTTTGCTCTAGCAAATATCTATTTATTCATTCCCGCAGCTTGTTTAAAAATATTTTTGAAGTGCGCCACTCCTTCTGGTGTTAGATTGTTGGCGTAGATACGTTTGTTGTCTTTCATAAATACAAAATGCTGGCATTGATCACTGAAATATATTTCAGCTTCTATTTCGATATTTCCGTCTATTTCATAAAAAATACGACCGATAGATTTACAATTTTTATTTAGAACTGGCACCTTTTCGGAAACATGTGTTAGAGTCTGTTGAATACTAGCTTTGCTGTCCATACTCATGCTAAAATTGGACTCGTAAAAGAGATAATCCACATGATTGACCTGATCAAATAGGGTTTGCATTATTTCCACTGGGATAGAAGGGAGTGATTCTACTGCAGTAGTCTTTGTAGCAGGAGTATCTGCTGTTTCCATTTTTGAATTAGGCTTTTCTTTGTTGCAGGAACAAAGTAAGCAAAGTATACAAAGGAAGGGGAGTGAGATGTATTTCAAAGCGGTTTATTTTTAAATTTAAAACATATACAGTGTGTGAAAAGATAGATTGAAAGGTAGTAACGGGTCTCTAATAATCGGATGATCAATTTCTGGTTTATAGAGTAAAAATATTGATCTATTGTATCTAAAAGTAAACCCTAAATGTTCATTTGCGAAATAAGTTGCCCCTACCAAAAAGCTCAAATCATTTTTGAACCATAGTTCGACAAATTCTGTGTTATCATCATCATTATCCAACTCTGCACTTATGAGCCTCCCATAGCTTAAGCCTGCATGGAAGTGAAGTCTATAGTATTCTTCTGTATCTGAAAGCCAATCTTTATAGCTATAGACCACTGGTATTGCTACAAATGCTGTACGATAAATGTCTTGTACTTGGCCATCAGCTCTAGCCTCTTCTTTTGAACCTCTCTGGCTGAATAGAATTTCTAAACTTAGGTCCGATTTTTCGCCTATATTGACTAGTGCCTTTAATCCACCTTCAATACCTGGTTTATTAAATCCTGCATCTGCATCCCCATTGATCTGACTGGCTGTAAATCCTAGAATAGCTCCGGCTTTAAAGGTTTGAGCTTGAATGGATAGGGAACAAATTAATATCGAGCAGGTAAGATAAATTATTTTGGACATATGGTAATATACGGTTGTTTCAATATTATTAATAGATTTACGTTAAGTATATTGTGCCTCAGATAAGTACTTCTTACGCTGATTGCAAATAAAGCTCAAAAATGACTAAACATGTTTAAATATAATAGAAATAACCTAAAAAAATTGGAGGCTATATTCGAGCAGTCTGGTTATACGGTGAGGTATGAAAGGGGTACCTTTAAAAGTGGTTATTGTATGGTAGAGAATAACAACATGATTGTCATCAATAAATTTTTTGATGTAGAGGGGCGTATAAATACCCTCTTAGAAATAGAGCCATTGATTACGATCATGGAAGATAACCTCGATGAAAAAAGTTTAGAATTTTATCAAAAGATTCATTCTCTTAAACCTACTACTTCATAATTAGAATTTGGCCAGCAATAAATGTGTATTCTTAGGTACTGGTACCTCACAAGGTGTTCCAGTTATAGGGTGCGACTGTGAGGTCTGCACCTCAAATAATCCACATGACAATAGGTTAAGAAGTTCCGTACTCTTGCAACTGGGCGAAACCAACATCGTCATCGATACTGGGCCAGATTTTCGAACCCAAATGCTGAGGGCAAAAGTGAAGCATCTCGATGCAGTGCTTTTGACACATCATCACAATGACCATATAATTGGATTAGATGATATTCGTCCTTTTAATTTTATGCAGCGGAAGGCGTTGCAGGTTTATGGAAGGAAAGAAGTCATAGAGGATGTGAAATACCGATTTGACTATATCTTTGCAAAATCGAGATATCCAGGAGCGCCTTCTATACAGGCTATCGAAATTGACAACGTACCTTTTGTTATAGGGGGAATTAGAGTAATACCAATCAATTATCTTCATGGTTTACTTCCTGTGCATGGTTTTAGGATAAAAGATTTTGCTTATTTGACGGATATCAAGACTATTTCTGCCGAGGAGTTAAGTAAATTATCTGGTCTTAACCATTTGGTTGTAAGTGCACTACACCATGAAATTCATCATTCACATTTTAATCTTACAGAGGCTTTAAATTTTATATCACAGGTTGCACCACAAAAGGCATATTTAACACACTGTAGTCATTTAATGGGTTTAAGTGATAAGCTTGCTGAAAGTCTGCCTTTCAATGTTTCTCTTGCATTTGATGGTTTAGAAATAGATTTTTAGAAAGCAATGCTTGTCTAAATGTTTACTATATTGAGAAAGCAATTTATTAGAAAGGCTCTAAAGCAACTCTACTGCATATACCTCGTTTAAAATATGTGCAATTATTTCTATAAATTAGAGTTCTAGTGTATACATACCGATAATCAAAATAGTTAGATGATTAAGTATTTTACCATTTTCATTTGTTTTATTGTGATTAGTGCTGGTGCTCAACAGAGCACACAGAGTTCTCTTTACAACTTTAACCCTTATGATTTCAACCCTGCAGTGGCTGGAATAGATGGAAAGCTGTCTATCAATGCAGATCTGCGAAGGCAATGGATTGGTCTAATAGGAGCACCACTGACTCAATCCCTAAATGCACATCTTCCTGTTTATTTTACTAAAGGGGGATTTGGTATACAAGTTAAAAATAGCACAGTAGGGGTTTCTCGAAATATTTTTGCGGCATTGAGTTATAATCAAATTGTAGAGATAAACGAATCGACCTTATTATCTTTTGGAGTTAGCGGAGGATTTTCACAGTTTTCATTTAATGGCTCTGAATTAAGAACCCCTGATGGTACTTATGAAGGGTTTCCTGGCATTAGTCATAACGATTTTATTCTTTCGGAAGCTAATGAGTCCGCAAATGCGCCTATGCTAAGCGCAGGAGTATTGTTGAGCTTTAGAAAATTCACTTTAGGTGTTTCCGCAGATAATTTGCTTGCGTCGACCTATGAATTCGATAATAATAGAAATCAGATCGTATTTAACCAAATTAGGCATTATTATGGTTATTTAATGTACCAATTAGATTTAAGTGAAGACTTGATTCTAAGACCTTCTGTCTTTGTAAAAGCAGAAAGTGCGGAATTACAGATGGATATTACTTTGTCAGCTGAATTTAAAGAAAAATTCAGTTTAGGGGCGTCGTATAGAGGATATAATAATATTTCTACTGATGCCATCATAATCCAAGGTGGATTTAGGTTAAACAATAATATTCAATTTATATATGCTTATGATATTGGTCTTTCAGAGCTAGTATCAGCACATTCTGGTAGCCATGAAATATTAATTCGCTATCAAATAGACACTAAAATTGGAAAAGGTGTACCCCCACCAATAATCTACAATCCAAGATTTTTGTGATGAATTTATGCTATAAAGGCAATTATCCATTGTTATGAGGAAGATAATTGACTTAAATTTTGTCAATACATAATACAATGAATAAAGCACCGTTAAATTTTGAATAATACTTCAAAAACAACCTGTTTTATAAATTGTATGAAATTTTGTTTTGTTTGGAGAAGAAACTATATTTACAATCTCATAGCTTATCTATATAATTAAAAAGTAAGGAAAATCCTGGTGTTAATGAAAAAATTAATTAATAATTTCACTGTAATAAGTCTTTTGGCTGTACTCTTTTCTTGTGGAGGCGGCGGTGGCGATACTGGCCAATTAATAGGTGCATTGGACAGACCAGCTTGGAAAGGAATTAATCCTTACGGCATGGTTTACGTACCATCTGGTACTTTGCACATTGGTCCTGGTGATCAAGATGTAAGTAATACTTATGTTCAACGTTCTAAGTCAATTTCCATAAATGGTTTTTATATGGATGATACTGAAATTACCAATAATGAGTATCGTCAATTTATCGAATACATAAGAGATTCGATAGCACATACTTACCTTGATAATTTTTATGAGGATGATGAAGGAAATCAGTTTATTGACTATGGTTACGAAATCGACTGGTCTGATGAAACACTTGACGATTTATTTCACCAAGGAGAGGATAAGTTTTCTAATGGACGTGAAATAGATGCGAGCAAATTACTTTTTGAATACTCAAGGACTAATTGGAGAGCAGCAGCGGCAGATAATAGAGATTGGCAAGAAGCTCAGAAAGATGGTGGTACTTCTAGATCGGATTATATTGAAAAAGAAGAAGTTATCGTTTATCCAGATACATTATGTTGGATAAGAGACTTTGCATACTCGTACAATGAGCCAATGACAAGAAATTATTTCTGGCACCCTGCATACGACGACTACCCAGTAGTAGGTGTAAATTGGAAAATGGCTAAAGCTTTTTGTTTTTGGAG
>ENA-ORXT01001627-ORXT01001627.1-marine-metagenome-genome-assembly--contig:-NODE-1627-length-29375-cov-6.339887_pt1 | contig 29375 bp, 37 predicted proteins | sample MGYA00237868_ERZ511482 | MGnify/ENA metagenome assembly ERZ511482 | reverse complement strand
GGATAATTTTATCAGCCGCCAACGGAAAAGCGTCCGGTCCTACGCGCCAAAAACCGGACGCTTTTCCGTTGGCGGCTGATGCGCAGATGCGTTGCATCAATCTATAGTAAGTGCCATTGGGCGCTAGCCCAATGGCACTTACTTTTAGCCCTGTTGTAGGTGTGGAGGTGGTTCGGTAGCTGTTTTTTTCTTTCGTAATGACTTTTGAAACTTCGTGGTTTTTGGTCGTCGCGAATGAGCGACTCGTGGGTAAGAACGCGGTTCTTTACGTAACGACAGCTTACGCTTCGACGCACTAAGTATCGCACTTTCGAAAGCCGCTTGCCACTGGTCGAAGGTATCGCACTGCTTTCGCAGCAAGTGATCGGTGAAGCTCAGCCAAACCCCACTGAAGCTCAGGCGGCGCGGCTCAACCTTGGCCTGCTTGGCTGCAGTTGGTCGCAACTGCGACACGAGGTTACCAGGACCCTTCCGTGATCATCTGATCACGGCCTCATTGAAGCTCACGAATAGCGGTTTATGTTGACTCCAGCTATTCACCTTTAGACGTTGAACTTGGGTAGAATATCTACGTCGCGAGTCAACTGAAATAGGCATCTGCACTCTACCATAATTGAAAGTCACTTATGAATCATCCTCACCAAGACAATATCGCTCGATTGATTCTCCCGAGACGAAAGTTTCTTACCTTGGCGATCGTGGGCGGCACAGCGGCAGTGGGAGCTACGTGTTCGATTAGCTCTTTAAACGCACAGGACAAACCGGGGGAGTTTGCGGAAGCACTTTTCAAAACGCCTCCGATGGCCGAAGGGCCGTTCTATCCGGACAAACTCACATTGGACACCGACAACGATCTGCTGATCTTGAATGATTCCATCACACCTGCCGTTGGTGAGATCACACATTTGAGTGGCCGCGTTTTGACCACCGCAGGCAGCCCAGTCAGAAACGCTTTTGTTGAAATTTGGCAGGTCGATAGCAAGGGAGTCTACCTGCACAAACAGTCCGCAGGTGCTAAGGATCGCGATACGAATTTCCAAGGCTACGGACGGTTCTTGACCAATCAAAAGGGCGCGTACTACTTCCGGACGATCAAGCCTGTTTCCTACCCCGGCCGGACGCCACATATTCATCTTGCGGTTTCTATGAACGGCCATCGCGTGCTGACCACGCAAATGTTGACGCGCGGAGAGAGGGCAAACGAACGAGACGGATTGTTCAAGAGGTTCGAAGACGAACAAAGCCGCGCGGCGATCACCGCTGCGTACAAGCCGTTGCCAAACTCAAAATTTAATGAGCTAATGGTTAACCACGACCTCGTGCTCGGCATCACGCCTGATGAAAATGCACCTTTGATAGGCGGCGTCGCCAAACCGCTTCGCCGGTAGGGGTTGGTCCTCGCATTGGTGGCAACCGCCACGGCTCTGGCTTTCTATCTGTGGTGCTGCATTACGAAACCCGAACAAGTCGCCTCCGTTCGTGTTGCGTTCGCGGTCGTCGCGTCGGTCGGCCAACTGTGTGTATTCGACGCTGATCCGTCGTGGGGGCTGAGAGTAGGTAGAACTGAAAACGGCGAGCTCTTGATTCGCCCAAAAAAATCCCAAGATTCGGATGGTTGGATCGAATACAATCGAGAGCGCCGTTTCAGCGACGACCACTTCTAAACTCAAAAGCGGAATAGTGATGGAAGACATGCACAACGATCCTCATTTCGACGAACATTAACGCAGCGACTTTGATGGCATTGGAAAATCTAGCCGTGCCGGTTCCGAAGAGAGTAAAATCAATCCGCAACACAGGGAAGTGCGGTCGTTTCTGCGCGTCCTTGGGCCAGCACTGGCAGGGACTGGGGGCAATCTTTATGGCGATTGGTTTGATCAGCTTCCTCTCCGCTTTTGGTTCCTTCGGACCGCCGCGCTATTTTTGGTGCGCTTTTGTGGGAATGCCTATGCTTGGAGGGGGCATCGCGATCACGAAGTTTGCCTACGCGGGTGCTGTTGCTCGATACATCGCCGCGGAGACGGCGCCGGTCGGAAAGGACACTTTCAACTATATCGCCGAAGGGACTCAGGATGGCGTACGGAATATATCCTCCGCAATCCAAGAAGGACTTATTGGTAATGCCGATAAAACTTGCCGCCACTGTGATTCTGGCAACGATCATTCGGCCAGTTTTTGCGACAACTGCGGAAAGCCATTTTCTTCAAAGGTCGCTTGCCCGACATGCGCGGCTTTAAACGATGATGACGCGAATTTCTGCGATGGATGCGGGACGAAGCTGGTGAGTTGACTCAATTGCGTTGACCAAGCAAACCGAACTCGCGGAGAGAGATTGGGAAAATCTAGGCTAACAAACCGGATGGCTGGCGCCATACCGCTAAGTTCCCAGAAATCACCGGTTAACTTGGTCTTCCATAATCCGCCGAGCCGATTCGGCGGCGCGAGTCCAATCTCCGTTGTTCGCCTGGTCTAAAATATTTTCGCACCAACCGATTTCTGGGGCTGAGAGTGCATCACGAAACGTTTGCTCGCCGAGCATCTCTTCCAACTTTGCGATACGTTCAGGGCTACGGGCCATGCTTGCGCCATAGGCGGCCGTGGCGAATTGATATGTCTTTTCACTGACCTCGCCATATCCACTGAACGACCAGATCACAAGACAGGCCAAAAGTATTACGACAACTCCGGCGGCCATGCCGGCGACTGCTTTTGCGTTCATCGCCAATCTCCCGGTACTTCGCCCTCGTTCATGCTGCTAAGTTCGGCAAACACGATTAAGCTGATTTCGTCTGAGAAGAAATGGACCGAACCATCGCCGAATGTTAGGTTACCGCCGCCGGGATGTTCGGAGTACATCTGCCCCACGTGATAGGTCGGAAAATTGATGGGGTGAATGATCGGAAACCCGGTGATGTCCAGCTCTCCGCCGGATGGCCCTGCATGAACCAGGACCATTGTGGCAGCTCCATCAGGACCGTTCTCAGGAGAAGCAAAACGCGGATGAATCGTCGCCCCCGGGACAACGCCCACCCATGTCTTGTCACTCAGGCTTGAGGAGTGTTCGCCAAAGAAGATAGTGTTACTCGTTCCGTCTGTGCATTGGGAGATTCGTGTCTTGGAATTTCGATAAAACGGACCGTCGGCGACTCGGGAGACATCACCGTTGACAATCACCTCTTGGGTTTGGCTTGTGTAGATGTTGGTGAAGACCGTCCCCGTTGAAGCAGCACCACACTCGCCCCAACAAGATTCTTGGCCGTGGCTGGCGACGTAATTGGAACGCCCCAACCGTAAATCGGAACTACCTTCAGGAGCGTATGGTTGCTCCCCATCGTTGACGACTTGGAAGGGAAGATCATCGCCAGAATCGGCCGGGCAGAGAAAAAGTGGGACTTGCGTTTGGATCACGTCGCGATGCTGATCGTCCCAGATAGGTCGCGCGAAATTAATTTGCGAGGCCACGTTCCCACCATCGATGAAGGGCAACAAAAACGCCCCCCATCCCCAACCGGGACCCGCGTCCCACGTTGAGTCGTCGATAAACACTCCCGCCGGTACACTACCGCTTGAGGTGACCGTGGACCGGTAGCCTGGCGGAAATCTTTGTTTGGCACTTTCGTAGTTTAAAGCCGCCAATCCAATTTGACGAAGGTTATTGGCACAGGCGGTTCGGCGGGCAGCCGCCCGAACGCTCTGTACCGCAGGCAGCAACATTCCGATCAGTATTCCAATAATTGCAATCACAACCAGTAACTCGACCAGTGTGAATCCCGTATTTCGTCGCATGCCTTCGCCTCTATTCTGCTTGATCTTGATCGCTGATGCCCGTTGGCGGACCGAACGTCGCCAATCGTAGCTTGTACTACGGATTCAAATTGTAGCAATTGCTACGGTTGCGTCTAGAGGTATAATCGGGGTGCTAGTAAAACCCGTTGAGAACACGATGACAGCAAATAAACCTAACCCGCACCGCCGCACTCGGGCTCACCACGCCAACGAGACAGCTGAGGACTATGTGGAAGCGGCGTTTGACGTAATTGCGGAGAAGCAGGTCTGTCGAGTCCAGGATTTAGCCGACCATTTTGCGGTCAGCCACGTTACCGTATCCCGAATTGTGAGCCGACTTTGCGATTCGGGACTGATGAAGACGGCCCCCTATCGTCCAATCGAGCTCACCGCCGAAGGCGAGTCGCTTGCTCGGCGCAGCAAAAAGCGGCATGAGACCGTCTATCAGTTTCTATTGGCGATCGGAGTCAAGCCAGAGACAGCCACAATCGACAGCGAGGGAATGGAGCATCACGTTAGCGACGCGACCTTAGCCGCGATGAAGCGGCTGATGAAGAAATTGGATGGTAAATAATTCGACTGGGAATTAGCGCTGCCGACTGCCGGTGAAACTAAGTTAGCTGGTTCTTACTCGCGTATAACCAAACTGATAGTTTCGCCGCGATCCTCGAAGACGGCCTGTTTGGCTTGGTCTGATTCAACCATGTTTACCAAGGACTCGGTGCGAGCGCGGATAAGACCGCCGACAAACGGTATGCGGGACTGGTCTTCCAGTCCTTCATTGTATGAATCATCTGCTTCGTTGTTCAGATGGCTGCATTCCTGCATGATGGTTCATTGAGGCCTTAACCAGTAAGTACCCCCAGAGAACGCGAAAGCGCCGGTAACGATCCGTCAACCGGCGGAAGTTCTTACCACTTCCGGCTTCGGCCGGGGGTGGCTTTTTTAAGCTATCAGCGTTTTGTGCCAATGCATCTGGCGCATTGGCAGGCGAATTACTTGGCCTTAACCGCAATTCGTCTTGGCTTGACCTTCTCTGACTTTGGCAAGTGCAGCGTCAGAACTCCTTCTGAAATTTCCGCAGAAATCTTCTCTGCGTCAATCGCCTCGCCAATCGAGAACGTGCGATGGAAGTCGCCGATCGAATACTCACCGTACATCAACTGCACGTCGTGATAGCGAGGGCAGATTTTTCCAAAAATTGTCAGCTCACGATTTTCGAAACGAATATCAACGTTCTCCGGTTTCACGCCGGGCATGTCCGCGTGAAGAACCAATTCATCTTCGCCTTCCCAGATGTCAATCCGGGGGACAAACGTTTGTTGGTAAGTCGTTTCGGGGCGAGCTTGTTCGCCTGATTCTTTGGTTTCGTTTTTAATTTCGTTTTGGGTTAATGTTGTTGACATGATCTGTCTCCTGATACTTGCTTCGTTTTATTTGTAAATGAACTGCGGCTAAAAGCCCCCACCATCAAGGTGCCCAAAGTCTTGGCGACTTAGGCTACGTATCGATGTTACTTGGCTTTGACTTCGATCCGGCGAGGTTTGGCCTCATCCGCTCTGGGAAGCGTGATTCGCAGAACACCGTGTTCGAATTCAGCCGTCACTTTGTCTGCGTCGACTGGGTGAGGCAGTTCGACGACGCGACTGAAAGATCCGAATCCACGTTCTTTGCGATGCCATGTTCCATCGCTTACTTCTGGCGGTTTACGTTCGCCTTTGACGGAAAGTTGATTGCCGCCGGTTACATACATCTCCAAATCGTCCATCGCGAAACCTGCCAGCTCGGCTTCGATCATCAAGTTGTCATCGTCTTCCCACATGTTCAACGCGGGATACGATCCTCTTGCACGTCCGTTGCCATTGGTGCTGGTGTAACGCCCGAACAACCGATCCATTTCGTTTCGCAATTGAGACAATTCGTTAGCGGGTTGCCATCGTGTGTTTAACATGATTTTTCTCCAGAAACGTTTTGAGTTTTGCTACGGGTGAAAAAGTTGACCCTACTTTTAGCGAGCTGCACCCGTGTCAGCCCGATTGGTTTTCACAACGCAATATTGCAAACTCCGTGCCAAATCGTGCGATGGTTTCCAAGTCGCAGTTGTGACAGCCGTAGCGATCGTATCGGGTGCCACTTTGGCTCGCGCGAGACAAATTTTCACTGAAGCGGTCACTGGAAAAATGGCTTTGCTCGACGAACCTGAAATGCAGTTTCGATGTCGAAAAGGGGGATCCCAAAGCACAACACACATCCAATGTTCGGATTGGGTGGATTTGTGATTCCGTACACACATGCTAGGTCGTTCTCAACGTGGTTTTTCAAACTCAAGAATAAATTGCTCGATTTACGACGAAGTAGTTTTCTCCGAATTCATCGGCAACCACCGCCGAAGTTCTTGAAGTGTCGTCGTACCGTCTGCGATCATTTGCAGACCGTTGGTCATGAATGCATCCCGCGTGAGATTGGTTTCACCTCGTAGTTTTGGCTCTTCCGCTCCGGTAAGGATGGCGTCCTGTTGCCCTTGTGAGATTTCCCAAAATTGGGCAATGGGAGCCCGCTGCGAATACCCCGTTCCATGGCAAAGTTCGCAACCGACCGGTTCATAAACCTCGTCGGTCTTCTTGATGTCAAATAGGTTGAACATCGTAACCAGTTCGTCTTGGACGCCAGTTGCCTTCTTACATTCATCGCACAACTTCCGAACGAGTCGTTGATTCAGACTGGCATCGTGGCTGTCGCTCCGTGGTAATGGCTTCCAGCCGCAGTATCAGCATCCCACTGCGGCTAAAAGCCACAGCCACGAACTAATCCAGATCGTATTCTTTTACCCGGCGTTGCATGGTACGCGTACTCATGCCTAGACTTTTTGCCGCGGCTTTTCGGCAACCGTCCGCCTGCGAAAGTGCAACTCGGATGGCTTCCTTCTCAATTTCAGCCATCGTCATGCCCGGCTGGACGACAAACGATCCATTCTTCGAATCGGTTTCCGACCGATCGCCCTTCAAATGATCAGGACGTCCGTTCAATTCATAAACTGGCGGTTGTTCAGTTTCAACAGCTGCGACCTCTTCTACAGAAGGTTGCGCACTTTCCACTTGTTTCTGTGAGAGCTTCGGCACGAAATCGCGAAGGAGCACTGGCCCGCTCGTTTTCAAAATTGACTGACGCATGACGTTTTGAAGCTCGCGAATGTTTCCCGGCCAATCGTGACCGCGCAGGGCGTCCATTGCGTCGGCCGAAACTTCACGAACGTTTTTGTTCAGCTCGCGGTTGGCGATTCGACGGAAATGATTGACCAGCATTTCCAGATCAGCCCCACGTTCTTTCAAGCGAGGCAGGTGAATGGTGAATCCATTCAATCGGTAATAGAGATCCGCGCGGAACTGACCATTGGAAACCATCTCCTCAAGGTTTCGGTTCGTTGCGGCAATGACACGAACGTCGGAAGAAATTACATCATTACCGCCAACGCGTTCAAACGTTTTCTCCTGTAAAACTCGAAGCACCTTCGCCTGCAAGACGGGCGACATATCACCGATCTCATCAAGAAATAGCGTACCGCCGCTTGATTGTTCAAATTTGCCAATCCGCTTTTTGTCGGCACCAGTAAACGAACCCTTCTCGTGGCCAAAGAGTTCACTTTCTAAGAGAGCCTCGGGAATCGCCGCACAGTTGACCGCCAGAAACGGCCCCGTGACTCGTTCGCTGTATTGGTACAAAGCTCGAGCGACAAGCTCTTTGCCCGTCCCACTTTCACCGCGAATCAAAACAGTTACGTCTTGGCCCGCCACAATCCCAATCGACTTGTACACCTCCTGCATCTCGTGGCATTTACCAATGATTGAATGCGTATCGACCGAACCAGCATCTGAGTTGACTGCGATGGGTTCTTCTGTCAGCTCTCGAATCTTTAACGCCCGCTCAACGACCTCGCGTAACTCCACTACGTTGATTGGTTTGACAAGATGGTCGAGCGCTCCGTGCTTCATGGCGCGAATGGCGGTTCCGCTATCGCTGGTGGAGGTCATTAATATAACTGGCAAATGGTCGTCGATCTCGCGGATCTTTTTCAGCAAGTCCAAACCATTTCCGTCTGGCAACATGATGTCCAGCACCGCCGCTTGAGGCTGGACTTTCCTCAGGACTTTGAGTGCGTTCTTCGCCGTTTCAGCGGTATGAATTTCATGCCCAAGTTTTTCAAGTGCATGACTGACCAGCCGCAAATCAGCTGGCTCGTCATCGACAACTAGAATTCGGGGCATTTTCTTTTCCTTGGTCGAGTGTGAAGAAATTTCGACTGCGTTGCTCCTTGAAAAATTGTCAGGAAAGCAAGTGTGTGCCAATTTGGCTTCGCAAAACCTATGCCAATTGCGGACGACGCCAATTTGGCGGTAAAGAACGCTTTTGGCATAATGGTTGCAGAAACGATTTGTGGCAAATGTCAACAGCGCGGCAAAGCGTGGCTAGTATGTTGCTTCGTCCGGTCGTGACGGAGGCGTTCTGCCTCAGTCAGTACGTGTCGGACAAATTTGGCTGGAAGCCATATTCATTTTTGACTTACTTGGGATCGCATGAATCATGTCAAAGAGTTCGTTTCGAATTCGCCTTCCTGAACGCGAAGCACTTCAAACGACCGTAGCCGAGTTTCCGGTCACACGAACCGGCGATGTGGCAGTATTGGCGCGGCGTGCAAAATTGCTGGGAGCACTATTTTCCCTCGATTTGAAAACACGAAACAAGCTGGCCAAGGCGGTTACCGAATCATGCCGTTGGTTTGTTGCGGCCGATGAAAAAGCAACGGCGCGGTTTGGACTTTGCGAACAAGATTCTCAGGTCGCAATCGAAATTGTGATTTCGCACAACCTCGCTTCAATGCCAATGAAGACTGATGCCGGCACACCGAAGCGCATCCAACGAACCCCAGACAACGACCGATTGGAATCAGCTGCATCAGCTCTTACTCATTTTGAACTAAATGGATTTCCAGATTCACCGGCGGTCATCCTGCGACAGGCCACGGCCAGCGCCCAGAACCCAACGCAGGAACAAATTGGTTTGTGGGCCGAATTACTTTCCGCAAAAACACCAGAAGACGCCGTCGCCATTGCCCAGCATGGCAGACAGAACTCGCTTTCTGAATTGAACATTGCCCGTTCTCACGGGGCATCGCCCAGTTCGGCCAAACGGGCAGCAGCCGATCAAGCCGATTTAGAAACTCTCTCACTTGTCGCCAACCGGGCACCAGTGGCCATTTTTATCATGGATCAATCCGGAACAATTCAGTGGACGAACCCGACGTTTGAAATGCAGACGGGGTACTCCGCTGACGAAGCAATCAACAGCCGTTTCGATGAAGTTGCCTTCGGCCCCAGCAGCAGTCAAGACTCAGTTCGCAACTATCAACAGGCGCTGCAAAACGGTCACGAATTTTCCAAAGACGTATTGATCTATCGTAAAGATGGTCAAACAACTTGGGGGGAAGTCAAACTCTTTCCGGTTACCGACGAAGAGGGGCGAAAGTCTCGTTGGATTGGACTGCTTGGCGATGTGATCCAGCGGCGAAGAACCGAAGATGCGTTGCGAGCCGCCAAACGGTCTGCGGAAACCTCCAGTCGCACTAAGAGCGAATTTCTAGCCAACATGAGCCACGAAATTCGCACGCCGCTAAATGCTATTTTGGGCATGACCGAATTGGCTTTGACGACGACTCTGAATCGCGAACAACGCGATTATCTGCGAACGGTTCAGACTTCTGCGGACACACTTCTGCAACTGCTGAACGATATTCTTGACGTCTCAAAAATAGAAGCAGGCAAGCTGGAGATTGAAGAAGTTGATTTCAGTCTCCCCGAAATCATTCATGAAACATTAAAAGCACTCGCCGTCAAAGCGCATCAAAAAGGACTTGAACTTGCTGTTCGCATGCTAACAAATTCGCCTGATTTTCTCTGCAGCGACCCCATTCGCATCCGGCAGATTTTGTTCAACCTGATTGGCAACGCGATCAAGTTCACCGAACAAGGGGAAATCGTGGTTGAAATCGAAGAACAATGGCGGACAGAAGACGAGGTCGGATTGCACTTTTCGGTACGCGATACGGGAATCGGAATTCCTACTGAAAATCTACGTAAAATTTTCGATTCGTTTACCCAAGTCGATTCTTCGATGGCACGCAGATTTGGCGGTACGGGACTGGGGCTAACGATTTCGTCGCAACTGGTTCGATTGATGAATGGCAAGATTTGGGTGCAAAGTCAGGAGGGTGAAGGTAGTACATTCCACTTCACGTTACAGGCGAAACTTGCAAAGGCACCCAACCCAAAGCCTGCCGCGCTCAACGCAAACGAACTGGCGGGCAAACGAGTGTTGCTGGTTGACGACAACGCAACGAATAGAAAAATTCTCGACGAGATGCTGCGGCGATGGGGCTTGCAACCCACCTTGGCCGACGGAGCAAAAGCGGCGTTAGTAGAAACGGAGGCGACCAACAAAAACGACCGACCATTTGATTTGATTTTGCTTGATGCAATGATGCCCGAAGTGGATGGGTTTCAGCTCGCCGAGCAACTCAAACAGCGAACCGATCTAAAGCGTGGCACGGTGATGATGCTCTCCTCAGCTGACCGCCCAAATTCGACTGCACGTTGTCGAGAACTGGGCATCGACGCCTATCTTGTGAAACCCGTTTCTGCATCAAATTTGCTGGAAGCGATCCTTGATTCCTTGTCCGAACGACGTGGCTGTGGCTTCCAGGCGCAGCATGCATCAGACAAACTGCGGCTGGAAACCACAGCCTCGGGTTCGCCCAAACGAGCCCTTCAAGTTTTGGTTGTTGACGATCATCCCGCCAACAGAAAGTTGGCCATTTCGATTTTAAATCGGCGAGGACACGTGTGCGAGTCGGCTGCCGATGGCGACGAAGCGGTTGCTGCTTGTTCGCAACAGGACTTCGATGTCGTGCTGATGGATGTGCAAATGCCCGTCTGTGACGGATTTGCTGCGACGAATCAAATTCGGGCTCGTGAAAAATCCGCTGGCAAGCACACTCCAATCATCGCGTTGACCGCCCATGCACTTGTCGGTGATCGTGAGAAATGCCTTCGAGTGGGAATGGATTCGTATCTTTCCAAACCGATACATGCCGGCGATCTGGTCACTTTAGTCGAACGAATTACTGGTGTTTCACCGGATGAATCTCTGGCGAGTCTATCCGATCCGAATCCTGCGGCTGCCAGCAAACCGTTCGACATCACCGCCGCTCTGGCACGCATGGGGGGCGAACAAGATTTGCTGGACGAACATATCGGTTTCGTTTTAGCCGATACGCCTGAGCTGCTTCAACAAATGAAGGTGGCGATCGAGGAAGGTAAACCGCGTGAGTTGGAGCTCGCCGCTCACCGATTGAAGAGTCTGGTCAGTAGCTACAACCACGATTCAGCGTATGAGCTAACTCAACAGTTGGAAAACTATGGTAAAGACAACGTCCTTGAACGTGCCTCAGAACCGATGTCGCAGCTGGAACTCATCCTTCAAGACTTCATCGCATCGCTTGAACAGCATCGGAAGAACGGCCAGCGGTACTAGATCGCAGGAGCGGCTAAAAAGCCACCGCCACAATGAATGCTCCCTACTATAAAGCACGAGGCAATCTATCAATCTAAATCGGGATCGGGGCTAGTGGAACGGGCAACCACTCAACCGAGTTCGTTCGGATAATTCGCTCAACAATCTCGCGACCGGTGACATTTCCAATAGCCCAGCGATTAGCAAGATAGCCGGCCGAACGATTTTGCTCCTCTCTATTTCCCAAAGGTACGTTATCGGCGGACTTGACAACCGAGTCCTCAAAATTCGAACGGAAACAATCTGCCGACAGTCCGTTCACGCATGTATGAATCGGTTGCCATTCGGTGGTGCCGCAGAATTTGCAACTGATTCCAGCTTCTTCCGCAGAAACTGGCTGAGTAACAGTCCTTAAATCAGTTGGAATGTTTTTAGACTGTCCGTGATTGAGTGCAACGCCGTTTTGGCTTGCGAAATTTTCGAGCGTTGCATTTCCCACTGGGGTCGCCGGAACTAAAACAAGGGCCGGCAACAACAGCGTGCAGATCAGTTTTGCGGTAAGCATATTGCACCTCCATTCAAGAATGAATTTTAAGTAAGGCCGCTGACCGAAACGCGTGCATCCGCCTTCGACCGTTTTTACATTCAGTTGCAAGCCTCGTGCCGTTCGGGTTTTCATGTGACACGACCTTCATAGGTTGCCAATCTGGCAACCGAAGCAGCCAGACTGGCGACAACCGTAGAATTGTTTTGTAGCTCGTGAAAAATTATCCGAGATATCTAATTCAACTTCCGTTTTGTCGACCATGTTTTCCAACTGGCACGCTCTTTGCAAATATTGGTCGGTGTTGTAGCAGACAACGTTTATCCAACTAACGATGCAAAAGGTGATTGGGGGCCAGCCATGACCAGAAAAGAAACAATTCGCAAGCTCATCTCATCACTTCGCGAGCGGCGATTAGTGCTTCGAAAAATCATCAGCGGATTCGAGCAGTCGCTTGCAGTCGATGGTGACGGCGACGTGATAGATCGCGCGACGATGAACGAACAATTGCAAGTCTATTCAAAACTTGCCGAAACGGAGTTGCAAGAACTAAAGCTAGTCAGCGCGGCACTGCAGCGTTATAAGAAACGAAAGTATGGCGTGTGTGAATCTTGCAAACGAAAAATTCCAATCAGAAGGCTTCGCGCTCTGCCATGCGCCACTCAGTGCATTGAGTGTAAGCAGCGATTGGAATCTGGAGCATCCGATTCAGCATTTCCGAACTTCGATATGCAAAACGGAAACTCTTTGGTTGACGTTGCCGTGTAAGTGTGGCTTCCTGCGGGAGCCCCCTAGCTTTGTTTCTGAAACCCACAACGAATCGTCAATCGGAGATAACACAATGAGTGATTTTTGTATTAACGAATGGAATGAACTTTGCGAGAGAACGCGCCGGAGCGCCGAGCATCACTATGAGAAAAGTCCCAGGTTGAGGGAGACGATTTTCCGAGAGTGCGAAACTTTCTGCTCACTTGAACCACCGGACACGTATCCGAATTTACTCTAGCGAACCAAGCAGGCGCGAGACCTCGCGGTCGGTTGGATGGAGGAAAAAACTAACCGAAAGGAGGTATACGGAATCGAAGCTGTTTAACGGTAACGTCACTGTGGCTTTCGACCACAGTGACACGTAATAAGTCCATGGACGCCAAATCTACCGAGCATTTGGCAACGACAAATTCAAACATAACAACTCAAACCTGTAAAAGGAGAAAGTCATGTTTAGAAAGATGTATCAAACCCGCAACGGGAAACTCGCAGTTTACTTGGTCTGTGCCGCAATTGTGGCGATACTTATCGGTGCGTTTGCAATCGGCCCGAAACTTGGTTGGATTTCGGTAGCGCATGCGTCGGCCCCGCTGGCCGCGACGTCGATGGCAGCAACAGTTAACCAAGACACGGACGAGAAGCAAGGTGACCAAACAACCGACGAATCTGCTTCACCTCAAGCGAATAAGCAAGAAAAACAGGCTGAAGAGCAAGACGAAAACGTAACCAGCGTTCAGTCGGGGGTCGAAAGCGACGTTCGTGACGAAGCAACTAAACGTCGAGAAAAACTTGTTCAGGAAGCGGTTGATGCAGTAGCGGAAACTCGTAAGGCCCTCGATGCGTTGGACAACGAGAAGAATGATGAAGCCTTGTCAGCGCTAGAACGAGTTGTCGGAAAACTAGAGCTGTTAGTTGCTCGCGATCCCGCTCTTGGTCTGGTGCCGATTTCACAAGGGGTAGTCATTCGCGACTTGTGGGCGACCGTCGATACTGTGAAAGAAGAAGTCGAAGCAGCGAAAGAGCTGCTGAACGATGGTAACGTCCAAATCGCACGTCGGATGTTGGCCGACCTTGCCAGCGAAACGACCATCTCGGTGACTCATTTGCCATTGGCAACCTACCCGGAAGCTATCAAGGCGATCTCACCCTTAATTGATGATGGCAAGATCGCCGAAGCGAAAACGGCATTGCAAGCTGCGTTGAATACGTTGGTTATCACCAATTACACCATTCCGTTGCCCGTCGTTCGCGCTCAGGCGTTGCTCAATGAAGCGGAAGGTTTGACAGAAAACGCGACGCGCAGCGATGACCAAAGCGGCGATCTGGAATCGTTGCTCGATTCAGCACGCAAACAACTTGAACTGGCTCAAATATTGGGCTACGGCAAGCAGGACGACTACCAGCCGATGTACGATGAGATTGCCTCGATTGAAAAGAAAACCGAAGACGGAAAGTCCGGCAAAGGATTCTTTGACAAGGTTAACCAATCGCTTTCCAATTTCCGTAAGAGTTTGTTCGGAGACTAATGGCAATCGAGCCTGACTCGTGATGCTGCGTGACCGATCGTTCGGCCGCGCAGCTTTTTTGCATACGTGGCTGTGGCTTCTAACCGCAGTATCGTGTGCCACTGTGGCTGGAAGCCACAACCACGCCACCGAAACGTTGACTCAATCTATCTAACATTCGAGAGTTCTAATAAAATACATGATTGCATCCTTTGTGCTGGGAATTGTATTTTCCGCTGTGTTAGTCGGTTGCACAGAACAAACGCCGACTTCCGACGAGAAATTCGAAAAGGCACGGCAGGAAGTTGGAGAAGCCGTCGACGCGGTCGGCGAGTACTCACAAGAGAAACAGGAGGAGATTATGAATTCGCTTGAAGAAAATCCTGCCGAACTTGGCAAGCAAATAGAAGTGACGAAGGAGAAAGGAAAGTCGTTGGCGGATGACGCTCATTAAAAAATGGAACCAACAAAATTCGGATCTTGAAGCTCAACGAGCTACTTTGCGGAACAGAATGGATGAGCTGAAAGATTCGTCCGGCGAAGCACGAAAGGAGCTACGAGAGGGTGCCGATTCGGCTTGGGAAGAACTGAAAGCCGCGTTTGACAAAGTAGCCAAGGAGCTGTTTCCGCAACCAGAGAAATGACTTCCGACGTAAAGGCGGCAGCCACTTCACAAACCGTATTGATCGAGTTTTCGATAAAGCGTTTTGCGATCCATTCCCAGAATTCTGGCCGCCATGGATTTGCAGCCTTCGACCGTGTTCAGCACATGCAGGACATATCGTTTCTTGATTTCTTCCATTAAAAGAAGTTCCGCTGGATCACTGCCGCCAACAAGAAACTGCCGCGATTGAAAGTTGCGAATCTTTTCCGGCAGGTCTTCCACCAAGATCTGATCGTGACGCGTCAATGCCACTGCTCGCTCGACAACGTTGCGGAGTTCGCGAATATTGCCCGGTCAACCGTAATTGAGAAGACGCTCAGCAGCAGGAACTGCGATGTCGTATATGTTTTTCTCCGACCGTTTCGAATATTGATCGACATAATGCTGAGCGACCAGCAAAATATTATTGCCCCGAGATCGCAGCGGTGGTAGTTCCAGTTGAATGACGTTGATTCGGTAATAAAGGTCGTCGCGAAAGCGGCCTTCTTCAATCGCAGATTCGAGATCCTGGTTGGTTGCCGAAAGGAGTCGGACTTCAATCGGGATTTCCTAATTTCCACCGACCGGCCTAACGGTGCTTTCTTCTAACGCCCGAAGCAGCTTGACCTGCATCGGCATTGGCATTTCACCAATCTCGTCAAGAAACAGCGTTCTGCCAGTGGCCTCGGCGAAGAGACCCTTGCGATCGGCCCTCGCGTCAGTGAAAGCGCCTTTGACGTGTCCAAACAATTCGCTTTACCGTTCTTGACACAATAATCTTGGCAGTGCTTCCAGTAGGCTGCACATGTTTCCACGACAGTGATTTCCCGAGTCGGTTGATCATGGTCGCGCGATATTGGCTGCCTACCGGCTACCGCCTGCCAGCCACTTTGCTATAAGACAGTCGTATGCGGCTTCGCTTTCCGGAGAGCCGTGCGGGCCTAGATAATGGTCGTGCCCGTTGAGAGTGATAATCGCTTTTCCGGAACGCTTATGCAGCCGGTGCTTCGGGGGCGTCTTAGATGATCCACGCATTGGGAGATTCTCCGTCTTCGGAGCAAATCCGGTACAGTACCGGATTTGCTCAATTGAAAACGGGTATCGCTGCCAAACGTTGGCAGGCCATCTGAAGTCAGAATCTTCCGTGTTTTATCGCGTCAAATGTAAAGTGCGGATGAGAGGATTCGAACCTCCACGGGGTTGCCCCCACTGGCACCTGAAGCCAGCGCGTCTGCCAATTCCGCCACATCCGCATGAGAGCTTGGCATGCCGCTTGGACACACCGAATTGAGGCAATGTTATAAGCGATCCTGAGCCGATTCTTCAAGCCTCAAATTTCACTTCTCACTATTGCATGGAAATTCTGAGCGACAGGGTGAAAGCCGCTGGCAGATTACGCGACGAACCGGCGGCTAACGCCTTGCCGCTCACATTTACCAAACCGGGCTTAGTATCGAGCAACCGATTCGTCGATTTCTTGGCTCCAGACGTCGATGCCGCCGGTCATATTCTGAGCCGTCGGGAAACCGTTGGCGCGGAGGTATTGGACCACGCGCAGACTCCGGCCACCGTGATGACAGTGAATGATCAATGTCTGGTCTCGGTGCGATTCTAGCTCCGATAACCGATCAGGAATCTCATTCATCGGAATTAGCTGAGCCCCTTTAATCTGACAATGTTCGTACTCGCCAGGTTCACGGCAGTCGATCAACAGGCACTTCTGATCGGCACCATCGGATGCCTTGAGTAGATCGGAAACGGCTTGGACGGAAATTTCGATTTCAGGTGTGTTACTCATAGTATCGCGATTGGGCGGCGGAAAATTGATTCAGATAGTTGAAGTTCGGGCTAACAGTGTCCGCGTCTGCGAACCGATTGTCCATCCCCAATGTCTGGCAGTGAGCGGCAAGGCATTAGCCGCCGGCAAGACGGCGTCCGTTAACAGGCTACGATACCGGCGGCTAGCGCCTTGCCGCTCACAATGCACTGACGTGTATCAGCTCAGCCTTCGACCTCCCGATGAAAATACTCATCCTTTCACGATAGCCACGACCTATCCACGCAAGTTACAATTCTTTCCATGAAGACCGATCGAGATTTTGCAATTGAAGTCACTCGCAAACTACAGGCCGCAGGTTTTACGGCGCTGTTTGCCGGTGGTTGTGTGCGCGACGATTTGCTGGGCAAATCGCCCAAAGACTATGACGTCGCCACCAACGCGACCCCCGAACAAGTCCGCGACTTGTTCGGGCACAAACGAACATTGGCGATCGGAGAATCTTTTGGCGTCATCACCGTACTGGGGCCTCGATCGGTCCAACCTATCGAGATCGCTACCTTTCGGCGCGACGGTGGGTACAGCGACGGTCGCCGGCCCGATTCGGTTGAATTCACTGACGCAGTTGAGGATGCGAAACGCCGTGACTTTACGATCAACGGTATGTTCTTCGATCCAGTGACCGAAACGGTGATCGACTATGTCGGCGGTCAAGAGGATTTGAAACTGAATCAAATCCGCGCGATTGGAGATGCCCAAGCCCGCATTGAAGAAGACAAACTGCGCATGTTACGCGGTGTGCGGTTCGCCGCGACCTACGGATTTTCAATCGAAGACCAAACGCTGACCGCAATTCAAAAACGCGCCGCAGAAATTGACGCGGTCAGTCCTGAACGCATCGGAGCGGAGTTGATCAGAATGTTCGGCCATTCAAGTTATGTCACGGCGTATGAGTTGCTGTTGGAATCGAAGCTTTGGGTAGAAGTTCTACCCAAAGAACTGACGGGGGACACAGAGGCTGACAGTATTCGATTAAACGATTTGAAGCGACTTCAGGTTTCCAAGAACAACTCAAATCAAGTTGCGACAGTGATTGCCATCCTGATGCGGCCGGCACTTGAAGAACATCGCGGCTCAAAGAAAGCTGACGGCTTGCTGTCTCAATTGCAGGGCGCCTGGAAACTGAGTAACGAGTTGACTAAGTCGATTGGCTGGATCATTGGCGCGATTTATGTCTTTGCCGATTGTCAGCAAAGGAAATGGTCGGAGGTGCAACCATGGCTAATTCATGCCGACGCGCCTTCAGCGCTGGATGTTCTCCAAGCGGTGCGTGAGGAGGCGAAAGATGGAGTAAAATTCGCGCGAAGGAAACTGATGCTGCCTGAGGCGGATCTGAATCCAGCACCATTGCTCACGGGGCAAGACTTGATCGAATTGGGAATTTCTCCGGGACCCAAATTCAAAACCATTCTTCAATCGGTGCGCAACAGCCAGTTGGATGGAAAAATTTCGACACGACAAGAAGCGCTGGATTGGGTCGCTAGGCAGTAGCGGGGGCTTCCAGCCACCGTTTTGAATGCGCTGTGGCAGGATGCCCCCGCTACGGATGTTCTACGTTACTCGTGCTGGCGTGAAGACGTCCCGCACGTCAAAACACTCCATGTTGGCACGTCGCGCGGCTTCAATACCTAAGTCTGCGTCTTCGTAGACGCGGCATTGTTCTGGAGCCACGCCGATTCGACGGGCGGCCTCTAGGAACACATCTGGGTTTGGCTTATGCAACTGAGTATCTTCGGCTCCGACGACAGTGTGTTCGTTGAACAAATCATCCAGCCCAATAATCTTCAGCACGTCAAACACGACCGCGCGGTGGGAACCAGAAGCGACGGCCATTGGCAGCTTACCGACGTTGGCGCGGACAATGTCAACGATGGGAGCGATCGGTTTGACTTCGCCCAAACGGACCAAGAACGCGTTTTCCTTCTCTTCTGACACCGTGGCGGCGTCAAGATCGAGCCCCTGTTCGTCTGAGAGCAGCTGTACAATCTTCACTGTCGGTTGGCCACCGAGCGAATAGAAACGGTCTTCGCTGAGCGTGATGCCGTAGCGATCGAGCGTGGACCGCCAAGCGTGGAAGTGCAGCGGCATGGTATCGGCCAGCGTTCCATCGCAGTCGAAGATCAGTCCTTGGATGTTGTCCTCGGTTGTTTGCTCAGCCATCGTCTTCCCGCAGTTCAAGTTCGTTTTAATTTGAATGAACTGACAGTTTAGTTGGCGATCGGTGAACAGGGATAGGCGTGTTGGAAACGAGGACACATTTCCGTTGAGCATGGTCAATCATAGCTCTAAAACACTGACGACTTCACCATCGGCGATCATAACCAGTTTCTTCAGCTCCTCTGCATCGGCATCAATGGGTAAAGAATGCGTTGATCCATCGAAGAGAGCGATATTTTTTGTGCCCGAATGATTGGGAGCTGTCGCACTTTTCTCCAGACCTAAAAACTGGCCGAGAGAAATGTCTTGGGGTTTCATCCAGTGGATATCGGATCCGGCGATTTCGGTGACCATGATCGTATTAGAAGAACCATCGGTGATATCGCCAAAGCCAATTGTTCGAACATCCTCGAATGCGGTGCCTTCGCCGGTAATCAAGACGTAGTCGGTACAATTTTCGTCGCTGCTGGAACTTGGGCAGCGATAAAGTGAAACGATTTCGTCGTGAAGCTTCGAGTTGTTTGGGTCATCCCATGGCTCGTCCATGCGATAGCTGTCGTAAAGAGCCTGCTGCTCAAGGTACGGCAAAAGAAGCACTCGCCAGCTGTGCATTGGTTTGCCATTTTCGTCCGCGATGTACGCCGGAGGAAAATGACCATTGTCCGATTCGTAGTTGAGCGTCGCGAAGGCAATTTGACGCATTATGTTCAAGCACTGAGTCTGGCGACCAGCCTCATGTCGGCCACGACCGGCCATAGGCATCAGCATGCCGACCAAAAGAAAGATAATCGCAATCACAACTGCTAATTCGACCAGCCTAAGACTGCGTTTCTTCTTCGCTAAAACGGGCGATGAAGAAGGTGCCGCATACGCATTTTCATCTTTTGGATCGTCTTGGGGTTCCATCAACGTGCTCCTTTGGCTGAGTAGCGATTGTTGGGAACATTATACCCGCCAACAACATAGTCAGTTTCAACCGAATCGCACCGAATGGGACAGCATTGTATCGCCCCAAGGCAATCAAAGCCTCACGCAATCAAAGCCCCAAATCGCTCAGCCCAGGATGATCGTCAGGCCGCGCGCCCAATGGCCAGTGAAACTTGCGATCGGAATCGTCGATCGCAATATCGTTGATGCTGGCCTCGCGTCGGGCCATCAAACCATCGTCGTCGAACTCCCATTGCTCATTGCCGTGAGCGCGAAACCACTGCCCAGACTCAGACTTCCATTCGTAAACAAATCGCACGGCAATACGGCGATCACCGTGGGCCCATAGTTCTTTGATCAATCGGTAATCGCCCTCCCCTGCCCACTTACGAGTCAAGAATTCGGTGATGGCGGTTCGTCCCGAGAAGATCTCTGACCGATTTCGCCAATGGCTGTCGGGAGTGTACGCAAGGGCGACTTTTTCAGGATCACGCCGATTCCATGCGTCCTCTGCTAAACGCACTTTCTTAATGGCATCTTCGGTTGAGAAAGGGGGCAGCGGCGGTTTCTGGGCCATGGAAATTTCATCACGAGGTTTAAATTTGTTGGTGACACTTTATCTACAACCATATCGATTCTTGAATCAACTATCAAACGCGTTGAAAAACGCGACGATGTCATCAGCCGCGTCCGGAAGCTTCCGTTGACGGTTCATCGCCATCTTTTTAATTGCTTGGAACGCTTCTTCTTCGGACAGATCACGCTTGGCCATCAAGACGCGTTTGGCATTGTCGATACGTTTCCTATCATGCAGTTGCTGTTTGGCCGCCTCGGCCTGCTGACGAAATTTGTTAAAAGCGCGAAAGGTTGACATCGCCAATCCAATCGCAGGTTTCACTTGTTCGGGCTGAATTCCCTCAACAACGTAAGCACACACGCCCGATTCAACCGCCGCGTGGATACTTTGGGCTTGGCCATTTTGACAGAACACTGCGACCGGAGTGGGACGCCGATCGCGGAGTGTTGATAGCTGCTCCAACATATCCCGACGCGGACTTTCGATCTCCACCAAGACTACATCGGGCTTGAGTTCAAGAATCTGGTCGACGACGTCACGATGAATATCGACAACAACGGTCTGCGTGTACCCGATCGAATGCAGGAGTTCCTCAAGCGCCTGCGACCGCTCAGGCGAATCGTCGACGACGGCTACCGTAATCTTTGAATTTTCAGTTTCTTTATTTGCCATAAGCGGACACGCAATTTTCGTAAGAGCTTAGTGAATCCGTTGATCCGGTATACCTCGAGAGGCTGTAAAACCGAGCGCAGCTTAGATTTGGAGTTTCAGCCATCACGCAAACGACGTTCCCCGTTAATGCCAAACCTCAATTATTTGGCCCCTCGCCTCTGATCTGCTCCTCTTAGGCTACGAATACCGTCTAAGTGCATTTCAATATTTTCAATGCGAATGTTTTATGAAGCAAGATATTTGTACTTAGTCTGCTGAATTTAAGTGCATATCCACCCGCCATTGCCAAACCGGCTATCGAATGATGGCTGAAAAAAATTAGGCCGTTTGTCACGTAATCCTTTGAAACATTGCCGCTGTAGACATATATTTCCACTACGACCTCTTATGGCACAGACGGTGCATTGGGGTGGCGCGTTGGGAGTGAGAACGCGGGAATTTTTTTCCGGGCCGTATCCGCACTCTGCCGACATTCTTTAACTGCCTTTCATGCGGCAACGGCGCTGCATTCTTTGGCGCTGGTATCAGCATACCGCAAACCAAGCAGTGTTCCGTTTTCGCGCGTCATCTACCCGTACATGCAGTAGTTTTCCCTGCACTTTTTTCGCAGGCGGAGCTGCCCGTAATTTCATGGAGTTCAACAAATGTCTGTCAAAAGTTTATCCAACCCGTTCGATCCTAATACTGATTTAACTCATACCTCCTCTTCTTGCTGCGGCGGTTCATGCAACCACACGCCGCAAGAAACAGCCGCCATCAACGCCACGCAGGATTCTTCTGCTGCTCACGCAACGTCAATCGCATCCGATCCGTTGCTAGGGTCAGAGGATATTCCCGACACGCCTGAGAAAATGTTGGACCGCGCCGTGGAATCAGCTGTCGTCCGCGCCATCTTTGGCGGCAACGACGTCGCCCGACGCCGCTTCATGAAGGTCGCTGGTGCTGGCGCAGCGCTGACCGCAATCAAAGAACTATTCCCCTTGGATGACGCCAAAGCGATGGCTCAGGATGCGGCCAAAGGCAAGATTGAGAAGCCTGATCTAACCGTGGGCTTTATTCCGATCACCTGTGCGACGCCAATCATTATGGCGGAACCGATGGGCTTTTATAAAAAGCACGGCCTCAATGCGAAAGTAAGAAAAGCCGCGGGTTGGGCGATGGTGCGGGACTGGGCGATCACCAAAGAGGTCGACGCGGCTCATATGCTTTCGCCGATGCCACTATCGATTACCCTCGGTGCGGGTTCTCCCAAAGTCCCCTTCCTGATGCCGGCGGTCGAAAACATCAATGGCCAGGCGATCACCGTGGCCAACAAACACAAAGGCGTCAAAGAACAAAAGGACTTCAAAGGGTTCCGTTTCTGCGTGCCGTTTGAATATTCGATGCACAACTATTTGTTGCGTTATTGGTTGGCCGAAGGCGGCGTTCATCCTGACAAAGACGTTCAGATCCGCGTCGTTCCACCACCGGAGATGGTAGCGAACCTGAAGGCCGGAAACGTCGATGCTTACCTTGCTCCAGATCCGTTTAATCAACGCGCGGTGTACGAGAACGCCGGCTACATCTTCAAGCTTTCTAAAGAGATTTGGGAAGGCCATCCCTGTTGTGCTTTCGCCGCCTCCAAAGAATTCGCAACGACCTATCCAAACACCTTCATGGCGTTGTTTAAGTCCATCGTGGAAGCGACACATTACGCGTCGGACAAAGCAAACCGCAAAGAAATCGCCAAAGTGATTGCACCTAAGAACTACTTGAACCAACCACAGATCGTGTTGGAGCAAGTGCTTACTGGTAAGTACGTCGATGGTTTGGGTGGCATTCAGAACGATCCAGAGCGTATTGACTTTGACCCGTTCCCGTGGCATTCAATGGCCGTTTGGATTCTGACACAGATGAAGCGTTGGAAGCATGTTGAAACTGAATTCGACTACAAGCAAATCGCTGAAGAGGTTTACATGGCCGACGAGTGTGCTGCGTTGACCAAAGAATTTGGATACGCAGATCACCCCGTCACTTATGAGAAACACATGATCATGGGTAAGGAGTTCGACGCTGACAAAGCGGACGAGTATCTCAAGAGCTTCAAGATCAGCAACTTGTAGGCCTTCGTTCTTTCGCCATCGGCAGGCCGGACGTTACGCCTGGCCTGCCGATTTTCTCGGCGAGTTGAACAACAGTGAGCGACGAGGCACTAGCCGTCGGTTCGTGCTAACTCGGTGCAACGTACCGGCGGCTAGCGCCTTGCCGCTCACAGACTCGAATCTACCCACCACCACTATTGAAATTACTGGACAGATCTCATCATGAACAACATTGAATTTTGGAAACCAAAGATCATCACTGTATTGTTGGCCATCGCCATCATCGGCGGTTGGCACATTGCCACAATGCAGCCATCGTTCGACCGTAAAGATCTAACTGACGACCAACTCATGGTCATGGAGTTCAACGGCGACATTGTCCAAGACGAACAAGGCAACTACTCCTACAACGGCGATAAGGGAAAAGGCATTCCGGGACCGGCCGCCGTGCTGGCGAAGGTTCAAGAAGAGATGTCGGATCCATTTCATAAGAAAGGAACCAACGATCACGGCATTGGCCATTTGGTCTGGTACACCGTTTTTCGATTTTCAATCGGATTTGTGGCCGCGTCGGTCGTCGCAATTTTTGTGGGCGTCATCATCGGTATGTCGCCATTGATGTTTAAAGCCCTCAATCCATTCTTGCAGCTCTTGAAACCTATTTCGCCACTGGCGTGGATGCCACTGCTGCTTTATACGGTCCAAAAACCGACGATCACTGCGATCTTAGTTGTGTTTATGGCGTCGCTGTGGCCGACGATTGCAAACACCGCGTTTGGAATCAGTTCTATCAACAAGGACTTCTTGCGTGTCAGTGAGATGTTGGAGTTTGGCTGGTTTCGCCGGCTGTTCACGGTAATTTTACCGGCGGCCGGTCCTGCGATCGTCGCCGGTTTACGCATCTCATTCAGTAGTGCCTTGGTCGCCGTGATTCCTGCAGAGATGCTCTTGGGAGAACTGGGCATTGGCTATTTGACTTGGATTGAATGGAACAATCTTGATATTTCGGGGGTCATGTTTGCGATCATCGTCGTGGGCGTGGTCGGTTTCCTGATGGACGCGGTGATGACCATCATCGCCAAGAAAGTTAGCTACGCGTCTTAGTCGCCCACTACAACCATCCACCACCACCACCATTCTCTCACTGCAAGACGATTTAAAATGAGCTCTCCAAAAATTCAAAATCCTGATGTTGATCCCGAATCGACTACTACTGCCGACGTAGCTGAAAAACCAAAGACGGCGTTGATTGTAGACCATTGCACCAAATACTACCCACAAGCCAGAGGCGCCGGCCATTCGGAGGTTGGTGTCGACGAACGAGGTTTTTGTGTTTTCCGCGACGTCAGTCTCGAAGTCCGCGAGGGCGAGTTTCTGACGATGATCGGGCACAGCGGATGTGGAAAAAGCACGCTGCTGAACATCATGGCAGGTTTTGAAACCGCCACCGATGGCGGCATCATCATCGACGGCAAACAAGTCACCTCGCCTGGGCTGGACCGGATGGTGGTGTTTCAAAGCTTCGCGCTGATGCCTTGGATGACGGCCGCCAACAACGTAAAGGTCGCCGTTCGAAGCGCGTTCCCTGATTGGGACGAATTCAAGATCGCCGAACACACCAATAAGTATCTCACGATGATGTCGCTGTCTGAAGCCGGGCCAAAACTACCTGCGTTTCTTTCGGGCGGCATGCGTCAGCGCGTCGGTTTGGCTCGCGCGTTCGCGGTGAACCCCAAGGTGCTCTTGTTGGACGAACCTTTCGCTCAGATTGACGCGCTGACCCGCGGCGTGATTCAAGACGAGTTAGTCAACATGTGGAACACCGTCGGCGCGACCATTTTCATGGTGACGCATGACGTGGACGAAGCCATTTTGCTCTCGGACCGAATCGCGCTGATGAGTAACGGCCCCAATGCGACCTTGGCAGAAGTCGTCGACATCAACATCCCGCGGCCGAGAACTCGGCAGGAGATGATCGAGCATCCCGAATATACCCGTGTGAGAAATCACATCCTGAAGTTTTTGATCGAAAACGCTCACAGCGTTTAGACGCATTCAAATAATAAACCCAGCGATTTACCACCCCGTTTAACGACAAGCCGGCAGGCGACTGCGTTTGGCGGGGCGAAACACGGTCGCCTGCCGGCTCGTCGTTAAACGTACCGACTACCCGACCAAACCTAACCCTAACTTTGACAAAGGAGCCACCATGGCATCTCGTAAAGAAGTAACTGAAAAAATAGCGACCAAAAAGATCGAGAAGGGTCTCAAGTGGGAAGAGATCGCTGAACTGATCGGCCAAAACCCAGTCTGGGTCGCGGCAGCACTTGGTGGCCAGTGTTACCTTTCGCCTGAAGAATGCGACAAGCTCAAAGGCGCACTGGACCTGTCCGACGACGATTGCAAGGCGTTGCAAACGTATCCCTACCGCGGATGCATGGAGGATACGGTCCCAACGGATCCTTTCGTGTATCGCTTTCACGAGATCATGCAGGTCTACGGCATGGCCATGAAAGATGTGGCTCAAGAAGAGTTCGGTGATGGCATCATGAGCGCGATTGACTTCTCGATCAACGTCGAGCGTGAACCTTGTCCCAAGGGCGACCGCGTTAAGATTACCTTCAGTGGTAAGTTCCTGCCCTACAAAAAATTCTAGAGACTTAGATTCTCTGAAAAGATCGTTCAAGCAAACTCGAATGTACGGAGACGCGAGTTTCTTGAGCGATTTTTCTATAGCAACATACGCATAAGTCACCGACCCGAGAAATCTAAAACGTCGACCACTTCACCATCGGCAATCTCAACCAGTTTGCGAAGCGCTTGCTTAGGTGTATCGGTGGAGATGCTATAGGTGGCACCACCGAACGTGGCAATATTGCGATTGCCTGAGTGGTTGGCCGTTTGTTGGGCGGTACTTTCCAGAAATTGTTCGATGGGGATGTCTTGGGGTTTCATCCAGTGAAAGTCCGGATCGAAAATTTCAACCATCAGTATCGTATTAGCGTAGCCGTCAGAAAGATCTTGATAATTGATCGTTTTATCCCCATCAAAGGCTGTACCTTCGCCTGTGATCAACGCATAGTCGCTACCGTGTGCGGGGCTATCTGAGTTGGGGCAGCGATACAAATGAGCGATTTCATCGTGAAGCTTCGACTTGTTAGGCCCGTCCCATGGTTCGTCCATACTGTATCTTTGATAAAGCTCGTCTTGATTTAAGTATGGCAACAGAAGCACTCGCCAACTATGCATCGGTTTGCCATTTTCATCCGCGATGTACGCGGGAAGAAAGTGACGGTTCTCGTTTTCGTAATTTATCATGGCCAACGCAACCTGCCGGATTTGATTTAGACATTGAGTGCGCCGATGCCCACCACTTGTTCGTTGGGAAGGCGGCAACAGCATGAATAATAAAATGCCGAAAACAGCGACCACAACAAATCTCGTAATCGTGAAACCGTTTTTCCAACCTGCCAATTCAGGGGGTGACACGTATGCGTTTCCATTGTCAGGATCATTTGGAGCATTCATCGTGGGCCTTGGTGACAGATCGGAGAAATACATCTTGGTCAGTGAATTATACTCCAATACAACCTGTGGAGTTTCTCTCCAAGCTCGCTCGGCAGCCTGTTTCGGCGGGCGCCTCGACCTATGCTGATGAATGTGAGCGGCAAGGCGCTAGCCGCAGGTAAAATTGTGGCAACTGTAAATATTGCAATACCCGCGGCTAGCGCCTTGCGGCTCACGTTTGTTCGTACTTTTCGGGCGGAGCCTCAACCTCCCTGGAGGGAACGCTTGAAATAAGAATCCAAAGCAAGCAGCCTATTGATTGATTCCCACGAAAGGGCAAAATAGCTTCCTTCGTAAAACCGCGCCGCTGAAGGAAGTTATGACCAACCCGCAAGTCAAAGCAATCGAGGATTACCAACGATTGCGCAATCGCAACGCTCAGACGCAAGCCATCCGTACGGCGGTCAAACTGGGGATCATCAAGGCGTTGGGCTCCGGCCAGAAGACCAGCATCCAGTTGGCCGAAGAAACAGGATGCAATACGCAGGCCGTGGAACTCCTGATGTCGATCCTGGTCACGACCGAACTGGTGCAAATGTACGATCAGGATTATGCCCTGTCTCAGATCGGCCGTCTGATTCCCGATCAGTTCCTGGATTTTGGCGATGAGTTTTGGGATCAGTTGCCGAACTACGTCAAAACGGGCGTATCGATCCACGACGATCCGTCGATCGACAAAACAGAATTTGATTTTATCGTTCAAAAAGCAACCGAAGAATGGATGCAAACGCCGATCGCGTTAGACGCGGCCAAGGTTCTTGGCATCGGCGAACATCGCAAAGGCCAGAAGATTCTGGAAGTGTCATGCGGTTCGGCCGTGCTCGGTGCTACGCTCGCGCATAAGGATCCAACCTCACAGATCGTCCTGCTGGATACGGCCGAAGGTTTACAGCGGGCGGAGAAAACGATCCAAACCGTCGGGCTTGAGGGTAAGGTCACCACGGTCGAAGTCGACGATTTGAATGACATGATTGGTGCCGACATTGAACCGAATTCATTTGATGTCGTAATTGCAACCAACTTTCTGCACACGCGATCACCAGAAGCCTGCCGAACGTTCTTTCAATCGGTCAATGCGTGGCTGACGCAGACGGGTGAATTGGTGCTGGTGGATATTTTCCCGGGCCAAGAAGAAGGAGATCTGTCGCGTACTGTGGTCGAAATGGAATTAGCCCTGAGAACAGGTGCCGGGCAACTGCATGATCCCAACTTGCTCAAAGAAATGCTCAAAGAATGCGGTTTCTCGCACGTTCAGTATGCCCACCTGCCTTCGACGCCGCATTTGTACGGTCTGCTGCTGGCGGGTTAGTGATGTTGCGTAAAAACTAGCTGTGGGGTCTGTCGATTTAGTTTAATTTTGCGAGGCAATGATTAGCTGGCAACAGAAAATCGTCCGGTTCACCAATGGCAACCAAGGACCGGGGGCTATCGCCCAGCGGCTGATAAGATCAATAAGCCCTGTCGTTTTTGTGATTCCGGATTTTCACTTTGATACAATAGGAACTGATCCCAGAATTGTGATCGGGCAGGAGTGCCCAATCTACAATAACTTTACTATTGTCTTCGCAGTGGAACTGAACTCATGATTGTTTTCGGCTCGAGAATGTACTTCAAGAAGAACGTTGTGAAGTCATTTGAAGAATGTGAGCACTGCGGCGTCTACGGAAAAATGATCAGCTATAAGGCTCGTAAGTTCGGGCACATCTACTTCATCCCGTTGATCCCGATGGGTAAGTCCTCGCAGGTGTTACGAGAATGCAAGAAGTGCAAAAGGGGGTTCTCAAATTCCTGTCGACCAACTGGAGCCGATGGTGGATTCTGTTGCCGATCAATTCAAGTCATTGATCGTGGCGGTCAGCGAGGGCCAGACTGAAATTGAACTAGAACCTGGCTCGCCCCCTGCCAACATCGGCGTCATGATCGCCGGCATCATGGGCGATCTCTACTGTCTTAAGGAGATCGAAAACGCAGACTCCATTTCGGATGTATTGCTGGCCAACAATTTGAATTTTGAAAATGAGTTGGTGCAGGGCAAATGGAGCGAACTGAACGGGGACCTTGACCAAGCCAGAGACCACTACGTAGCCGCACACCGTCAGAAGCCCGACGATTCGATTCCAATCTATCGAAAGGCAATAACGGAACTTCGATCCAAAAAACTAGAAGCCGCGGAGAGCGATTTCAACAAATATCTTCAGATGGTGCCCAATGATATTGGAGCTTATGCGGAACTGGCGGGCATCTACCAACAGCAGAAAAAATTCGATCAGCTGGTGGGAGCATACGATGAAATCTACAAACTCAATCCGGGTGCGATCGGCAACAAACCCATGTCAAAGGTCTACAAGAAGGCCTGCAAGAAATCCGGCGTGCAGGGTGAGTTTCTCGCACAGATGTAGTCGCACGTTTGAGCGCGGCGAAGTTGGCTGTGAGGATTGCGGCCCATTTTGCCGCCGGTGAGAAACCGTACGGCTTGCGCCGTGACGCTACGACGAGGATCTTTGCCAAGAATCTCTAATCGCCTCCGTCGGTTGGATAAGCTACAATGAGCTTAGCTTTTATTGGGCTTGGGATGCTTTGGGGATCTTTTGTCCCATAAAACCCAGCCTTTTGCTGACTTTTCCGACATTTACTAATTTTGGATTCTAGGGAACTTTTGCACGCCAAATGGCGTCTGATCTGATGAACCAGTCTGGGAACAATTTGACCGACCAGCAACTGATCACGCAAACGCTTGACGGGCAGACC
>ENA-ORXT01001626-ORXT01001626.1-marine-metagenome-genome-assembly--contig:-NODE-1626-length-29377-cov-27.176553_pt1 | contig 29377 bp, 14 predicted proteins | sample MGYA00237868_ERZ511482 | MGnify/ENA metagenome assembly ERZ511482 | reverse complement strand
GGATCGAGAATGATTGCTATGCCGTCGTTATCCCAATATTCATCTCGCTTTAGGGATTGAATAATTATTTCTTCTTTCTGGTAACACCTCGTTGCCACATAGAGATTGTTATCATCATAAGTCAGCATGACCTCTGTTCTGGGATTGGCACCTTCAGCAAAGAATGGTGTCTTCTGCCAGAAATCACTACCGATATTAGCAGTGGCCCAGGCTTTATCATCTAATTTTCCATCTATGACTACTGGTGTTTCTGTCTCTACTATATCGAGTCTGAATATATCTTTGAAGTCTTCTACCTTGGGTTGTGCTATGAGTATTGTAAATGTAGACAGGAAGAGAAAGGCAATTAACGATAGATTTCTCACAGGAGATAGTGTTTCATTTGATTATCTGACTGCAAGATAAGTATTTTTAGAGTGAATGGTTTGTAATGGTTAATGGAGTGTGATTATTAATTAATTATTTTACTTTTTTTATGTCGAGCTTGTTGAGACATCTTCGGATAGATAAGCATATAGTATCTTAGTTGCGAGCTGAGATGAGCGGGGGATATTAATATCATAACGACTTAGAAGGCTCTTCTCTTGACAGCTATATTTTGCATTGCTTCAATATAAACCGAACTGTCATTTTGCAGTACTATTATATGTATCTATTAGTGATAGTTGGATTATGTCGTGATCAACATTTTTGGTTGTTACAATTTTAATTATATTGGATTTATGAAAATAACTTTCGCAACATTATCAATTCTATTATTTTCCAACTTGCTATTTTGCCAACCAGAATGGACATATTATGGTCAGGACTTTTGGGTTCAAGATATAAAGGTTGTCGATGACAAAATATATGTAGGTAACTCAACAGGTTTTCATTCTATCGATATTAATACGAAAGAAAGCAGATTATATCAATCTGTCAATAGCGAACTTAGAGGTTCTTTCATTTGGGAAATGTTAGAGACTGATGATCATGTATGGGTTGCATTAAATGAAGGCGGTATTGCCAAGTATAATATTGGAGAAGACTATAAAAGTGGAAATTGGGAACAATATTATACACCAATGCGAGATGACAGTGATGCATTACATAAAGCGAGGCATCTTATAGAGACAAAAGATGGTACTCTCTGGTTTGGTACATCAAGGAGTGGGTATAGTATATTGTTGTCATTAGAGAATGATGTAATACAAGACCATACTGATATATTTTCTGAAAGACCTTACTCCTTTAGTTGCCATGGTTCTAAGCGCATGTTCTTTAAGAGCGATAATAGCCCATTAAACTATGTTGATCTTGAGACAAAAGAAATAATTCAGATTCCACTTCCTAATAATTTTGACGAGGCCCACTCCTTCACTGCCTACAAGGACGATCTTTATGTGAGTTTCTCAGATAGTTTAGGTAGTTACTTATACGTATATGATAATGAATGGATACAATTATATAACACTGATGAAGTTGTTAGTTTTTGGAATGCAGAAAGGGGTAAAAACCATATCTGGATAAATGATTATTCCGATAACCCCGGATTTTTAAAAATTACAGCTGGAGGTGTAGAAAAATATAAAATCGAAGATCTTACTGAAGAGCATATAAATACAGGCTTTAGAACTGTCCTTCTTAATGAAGAGCGCAACGGTAGGTTATGGTTTTCAACTACTGACTCCTACGCTGCTAGAACTTTTATATTTAGCATTTTAGATGGTCACGTTGAATATTATAATATTTCTCATTCAGCATTGAAGTTCAGCGTAATTACTGGTGATTATGTTGATTTTGACTGTGATGGAAATCTTATTATTCCTTACCTTACGAATATTCAAGTTTTTGATCCAGACTCACTTACAATTATCGATATATTAGAAAATCGACAATCTGGAGATATAGAAATGGTTGCCTCAGATCCTACTTCTTGTCGATATTATATTGGTCAAGACGGATTTAGTAATAGAACAAGCAATATATATGTTTTTGAAAATGAAGAATTAGTTGATACTATAGTTTTGGAGGATACTGGGCTTTATGATATTATTGTATCGCAAGATGGTCAATTAATAGCTGCAACATTTAAATTCGGTATTGGATTTTATAATGAAAGCACTGAAGAATGGTCATGGCATAGAGATCCACTTTATGATCCGCAACTTAATAGATACAATGGTATATGGAACATGGAAGTACATGTAACAGGTGCTATTACTTTCGGAACTTGGAGATCCTTAGTTGTCTATGATAAAGGAACTTGGACTACTTTTGACAGCAGTAACAGCCCTTTAGATGGAGAAACTATACTTACACATATAATAGATAGTAAAGGTCAAATTTTAGTAGAATTTAAGGGAGGAATATACAAGTATGATGGTAATGAATGGGAATACACAGCCTTCTTTGATCCCTATAAAAACGGAATTAGGGATATCTATGAAGACGACAATGGCAATTACTGGTTAGGTACTTTCAATAGCGGTTTGCTCTATTGGAATGGATTTACTTATATCCAATATGACATTATGAATTCCGCTATTCCATCTAACAAAATAACAAAGATACTACCCCATCCAATAACTAATGACCTATGGCTTATCGCGGATAGAGGTATTGTAATATTTGATCGAGATGATTACACTTATAAGAAAGGAGTTTTTGGAAAAGTATTCTATGATTCAGAGAAGGATTCTGATTATGATATAGGTAACGACGCTGGTATACCTGATGTATTTGTTGATATGAAAGAGGAGACAGTCCTGACTGATATAAATGGAAATTATGCATTCTACCCCACCGAACAAGATTCGATAACTATTGAATGTAATGTGCCTGATGATTATGAGAGCACAAGTCCTACTGTAATCATCACCGAATTTCAAGATGAAGATATATTCGATATGAATTTTGGCTTATGGAAAGAATTAGAAACGGCAGAATTAGTACATGATCTATCCGTTAGTCCTTTCTTATGCGCATCAGATATATCTGTATGGATGACATTGAAGAATCCCGGATTGGAAACTGTAGACGGAAGAGCAACCCTAACGATGCCTGATGACATTATAATTAAATCTACATATCCAGAAGCAGATATAGTCTCTGGCAATAGCGCAACTTGGACTTTTGATAAGTTAAGCTACCTCGAACAAAGAAAATTATATGCAATAGTAGAAGGCCCTACTGTAGAAGATATCTTAACGCAGCATGATTCTATTGATGAAGTCTATATTGATATTATTTCGCTTCTTGAATACGATGGATTATCTGAAGAATATATAAATACGGTTCCTTTTCTCTGTGCCTATGATCCTAATGATAAAATGGCCGTCAGCGATGGACCATCTGTAGATAACTTTAGTCTACTTGAAGATGATCTCATATATACTATTAGATTTCAGAATGAGGGTAATTATAAGGCGAAAGATGTCATCATAACAGATACACTATCTATGCATCTCGACCCCCGATCTGTAGAAATCATATCAAGTAGCCATACAATGCAGACTCAATTAAAAAATGAAGTCAATGCCTTAGTCTTTAGATTTACGGATATAAACCTACCACCAAAATCAGAAAATGAAGCTGCAAGCCAAGGATATATTAAGTTTAAGATTTCACCTATGACTGAAATCTTAGACTATACGACAATCACTAATTCAGCTTCAATTTATTTTGACAATAATGCTCCTATACATACTAACATAACAGAAAATATTCTTGTAGAAGAGTTGACAGTAAGTACAGATGAGACAATCTTATCAGACAAACTGAATGTCACCGTTTTTCCTAACCCATCGAATGACAAATTTGAGTTACTTTCTAATTCAGGCGACTACAATTATTCTGTATTTGACATGAATGGAATCAAGATATATTCTGGTGCTTCCTATAATGGCCGAACTGTATTCGAAATTGAACATCCCGGAATTTATTTTTTAACCATCAATTTTACCGAAGGAACACAAACAATTAAATTAATTAAGATCTAACTAAGTAAAATATGTATTGTGATTTTATTATGACATGAGATGAAATGCTCTCGACAATAGACCACAGATGCACTATCTTCAATAAGACCTTAAAATCATAAAATAAAGAACCATCAAAAAAACAAGAATTAAAGGATTAAGGGATTAAAGGATTAAAGGAAAAAAGGATTAAGGGATCAAGAAGTATTTAATATTAGTCCACATCGATATTGACATTATAATTGTCATTGATATTGAAATTGATATTGAAATTGATATTGATATTGATATTGAAGTTATGAGAATCAGTTATTGTCAAGGTCTTTTTCATAATAATCACGGACCACTTCCTTATAACTATCCCCTATCGGAATACTATTTTCACGGATTTCCACAGCATGCTTGCTGTAAGCAGAGACCTTGTCAGCATTAACTACATATGATCGATGGACACGTATAAAATTTCCTGGAAGTAATTCATGAAAAGCAGAGATACTATATTTTATCGTATGTGTCTTATCTACCTGATGAATCTTTATATAATCCTTTAGACTCTCAACGTATAAAACTGAGTCCAGTACTAACTTAACCTGCTTGCGATCCTTGCGGATAAATATAAAGTTCTCTTTCAGTACATGCGGTGCTACAACAGATGTCGATGGTTGGATATCATTTTGTTGATTTAAAAACTTTTCTATGGACTTATAGAATCTTGCAAAGGTGATCGGCTTTAATAAATAATCTACTGCATTCAGATCAAAACCATCTATGGCATAGTCCCTATAGGCTGTCGTAAAAATAACTTTCGGTTTCTGAATCAGATTTTTAAAAAAGTCAGTTCCTTTAAGGACAGGCATTTCTATATCTAAAAAAAGCAAGTCAATTGATTCTGTTTGCAATATCTTTCTAGCTTCGAGAGCACTGGCGCAAGATGCCACCAATTCAAATTCTTCGAGCTCAGCAAGATGTCTTTTGATCAGAGCTCTGGCCAATTCTTCATCATCGATGATCAAGCAGCGGTAGGTCATTGGATATTTAATTTTAATCTGACAGTATAATGACGTTCTTTGGGCTGAATATCTAAACTATGGTTATCTGGGTAAAGTAATTCCAATTGCTTTTTTACATTTAGTAATCCGATACTATCGTTGCTATCATTAATACCAGAACTGGCATTGGGGATGGAATTAGTAATTATAAATAGTATGTGGTCCGTTTCACTGCTTAGTCTAATGTCTACTTCTCCTACATTAATTTCCTGACTTACACCGTGCTTAAAAGCATTTTCTATAAAGGTCAATAAGATCAAAGGCGCTATCTTGACATTTTCAGTGATCGATTTATTAAAGCTCACCTTGGCACGCTTGCCATATCTTACTTTTTCTAACGTAATGTAGTTTTCTATGAGTTCTATTTCTTTATCCAATGACACATATTTTTCGTTGCACCGATACAGCATATAATCAAGGATGTCTGATAATACGCTGATAACCTCAGGCGCTTTATCTGATTTCTGTAAGGATAGTGTATACAGATTATTTAAGGTATTAAACAGAAAGTGAGGATTCAATTGATTTTTTAATGCACTTAATTCTGCAGTTTTCTTTTGCTCATTCAGAGTCAAGTACTCTTGCTGCTTCCTATAATATTTGATCAATAACAATAATGCAGTTGGGCTTAAATATGATATCCCTTTAGCTAAAATTAACCTTAGATCAAAAAGTCGTTCCCACAAACTCAATTTGATATAATCGGGCATTATTCTATTGTAAAAATCAAAATATTTTATCTCCAAATAATTCATACGTACAGTAATATAGAAGGCAAATATCAAAACCATAAGTAGTAAAAGTGAGAGTGCAAAAAGTACCGTTTCACCTTTATTTAAAAGCTTAGGAATCAATAAACGCATGCATACTACTGCAGCCAACATTTGACAAAATACGATGGTACCATATATAGCACTGGCTTGTGTGAAGGGCATGGTAGCTGCCTGATGAGAAGAGAATATCGTAAATAAAAATACAGCTATCCAGAACAGAAGTAGCTGGAACCAGACTTTATCAGTAAATGTATTTAGATAGTTCATAATCTATTGCAAACATAGGTGAAAAACATAGATCCTGAAGCATCTGTCTACCGATCTATGGTTACAGCAAATCAATAGGCAATGAAGGTCGACCAACATTAAATGCACTGTATGTCTACTCTCGATCCCGATAAGGCGACTATTCGTAATAGAGCATCTTATAATTACTATCTCTGCAGTATAATATTATATATACTTCGTTCTGTAACAATTCATTCATGAAATACTTAATCGGATTAATCATATACCTCTCGTTAATCAGCACCTTGATCGGACAATCGAATAATACGGTTATAGGGACCGTTAGCATAAATGATGGCTACAGGCCTTCAGGAAACATTATCGCATTATCAGCAGTAGATTCAAGCTTTATAAAGGGCGATTTCTTCTTAGAAGGTAATTTCAGATTAGAGCAGATCGGTGATGAATCCATCATCATTCAGTTGACCTCATTAGAATTCGATGATACTTTTCTCTCAGTTAATTTTGCGGAAAGCAATCTCATCGATCTTGGCAATATCGAATTAGATAAATCTTCTATAGGTCTAGATGAAGTTGTGGTCGTCGGAAGAAAACCTATCTATGTGCAGCAGGCTGATGGCTCCACAGCGGTACTTGTAGAGAACTCAACATTGGCAGCAAGTAATAGTGTCAGTGAGATTCTTTCTAAGTCACCTGATGTATTAGTTGATAGCGATGGACTGATTACTGTCTTTGGCAAGGGTACTGCCTTGATATATCTCAACGGTAAAAGAATAGAACAAAGTCAATTAAAACTCATCACGCCTTCTTCAATAAAAAAACTAATTATCATCCGCAACCCTTCTGCCAAGTACGATGCAGAGGGTGCTGCTGTAATAGACATACAAACTATCACAAACACAGCAGAAGGTTATCAGGCGACACTAAGGCAAAACATGAGTTATTCCACATTTGCAGGCGTGGATACTTATTCTGAATTTAACCTTGTCTTAAACAAAGGACGCTTTTCATCTAAGGTCAATTATGGCTTCCTTCATGGTAAGGATCGACACATTCTAAATACCACACGTAATAGAGATGCTGAAGACGTGTATATCCAAACAGATCTAATGACGGAATGGCAATATGACTACGAGAACTTCTCAAATCTTGGAATAGGTTTGCAGTATAATCATGGTAATAACAGTTATGTCTCATTAGAGTATTCAGGCAATTATGAGCAATTAGGTGGCAACCAAATTAGCAGCAATACAATAGAAGATAGGACGAGTACTAACTTTTATAATAGTGACATCTTACGAAATGAAAAAGATAAGAACCACAGCTATTCTCTTAATTTCCAACAAACTCTTGACACCTTGGGCAGTACTCTATTCTTAGGAGGACAATATTCCGACTTTAATTATGACACCAATAATCCCATAGATGAGCAAAGCTTAGAGTCTAATATCTCATCTTCTCGTAGTCTTAAGAACATAACAGAATTAGATATTGATATTGTCTCAGGACAATTAGATTATACCAAGAGATTTGGAAACAATAGCTCTATAGAAATAGGTGGCAGATACAGTAAAGTAGGAAATAGCTCTGACTTTAAATTCTTAGTAGCAGACAATCAGGGTAACTTTATCGCAGACTCAAATTTATCTAATCAATTCAGCTATGACGAATCTGTATCAGCAGCATACTTAAACTTCAGTTCAGAAATAAATGCGACCCTTCAATACTCATTAGGTATAAGAAGCGAATACACAAATTACAAACTAAAGCTATCACAGAACGAAGGACTTAATATAAGTGACCGCTATGTTAATGTATTCCCTCAGCTATCATTGACAAAAATTTTTTCGGATAACCAATCCATCAACCTTTCATATACTTCAAGAATCCGTAGAGTGCCATATGGACGCCTCAATCCTATTCCGTTCTATCAGGATCCTTATACTTCTATACAAGGCAATCCAGAATCTATCCCTGAGAAAACACAGTCCATAGAGTTAAACACTAAACTTAATAAAACAAATATCAGATTTGGTTACTCCTATACTACTGATCCTTTCGGCGGTGGAGCAGTTAGAGGTACTGATGACAAAAGCTATATTCTAATCAGATTAAATTTTGATGAAACACATAGATTTTTCACCTCCATATCCAGGAATTTTGAGACGAAATGGCTAAGTTCCACCAATACAGCAAGCCTTAGATATACCAATATTATTGATAGAGTATACAGTTTCGAAGATGTAGGTTCTAAGCCAAACTTATATCTGTATTCAATTAATAGAATGCCAGTTAAAGATTGGTTTAACTTGGAGATGTCTTTTTACTACTTAGGTGATAATGATGAAGGACTGTATCAGAGAAAAAGTTCTTGGAATATGAACTTGGCAATAGATAAGTCATTTATAGATAATGCCCTTAAATGCCAACTTATTGTTAACGATATTTTTCATACTACTCGTGCTGCGGGAGATTATAGTATCGGAGAAACAGATATTTATTTCGCTCGACGATGGAATACAAATTATGTGAGACTATCAGTCAGTTACAACTTTGGCAAATTAAAAGAGCACAAATATAAAAACAAAGAGATTGGTGCTGATGAGAAAAATCGAGCTGGGTAATGTATTATAATAACATTTAGTAATTAGTATAACGACTATACGTTATTTGCCTAATGACCTATATTTTTTGGTATTTTTGTGGTACATAATTTAATGAATTGAGTACTGTAATTAATGTTGCCATTCTATTCGGAGGTCGATCTCCAGAGCATAAGATATCCTTACTGTCAGCGCAGAACGTCATAAAATCTTTAGACAGGACTAAGTATAATCCGATACTTGTAGGTATAGATAAGAAAGGTCAGTGGCACTATCATGAGAAAGGACTATCAATCCTCCACGCGGAAGACGTAAATAAAATAGAGCTGAACGATACAAGTCACCATGTTCTATTATCTCAGAATACTGATGAGAAAAGTCTGATATCACTGTCATCGATGAATGAGATCTGTAAGATAGATGTAATCTTTCCAGTCCTACATGGCACTTATGGTGAAGATGGATCTATACAAGGTTTTGCCAAGACTGCAAACATTCCTTGCGTGGGCTGTGGCATTGCTGGCTCAGTATTAGGCATGGACAAAGACATCATGAAAAGGATCTTAAGAGACGCCAATATAAAAGTCTCTAAAGGCATCACAGTAAGAAATTCCATAGATGGCATCGACTATCAGAATGTAGTAGCAGAATTAGGTTATGAATTATTCATCAAGCCTGCTAACCTTGGATCGTCAGTAGGCGTATCTTACACAGACAACGAAGAGAGTTTCTACACAGCGCTTAAGCATGCATTAGAATTTGATAAGAAAGTTATCGTAGAACAAAAAATCGCAGGTCGAGAAATAGAATGTGCAGTATTAGGCAATCGCAAGCCTCAAGCTTCCATACCTGGTGAGATCGTGCCGAAGTCTTCTTTTTATTCTTTTGATAATAAATATGTAGACGGTGAGGGTGCAGCACTACACATACCTGCTCAACTATCTGATGACCAAATAAAAAGAGTCCAGCAATTATCCTTAGATACGTATACAGTCCTTGAGTGCAGAGGAATGGCAAGGGTCGACATGTTTCTTACTGAAGATGACTCTCTGATTATAAATGAGATTAATACTATACCAGGCTTTACAGATATCAGCATGTATCCTAAGCTTTGGGAAGCCTCAGGCATAAGTCAGCAAGAACTTATAAGCCGTCTTATAGAATTAGCGATAGAAGGGAATGAATTAGTAAACGGACTAAAATCAGCAACCAGCTAAGCTATCCTAAAGCGGATATGTATAGTATAGTATATAAGTAATAATCTTACCTCCAGTCATTTTCTAAATCAGCAATGATATCTGACATGTCGAAATCGACATTAATGTCTTGCATATCCATCTTCAATGATTTGAAAGATATTACGGCCGCAAAACAAATAGCACTTCCCGCAAGCGTAATATCAGTCATAAAACATAACATTACAACATAGGCTGCTAATGACAGCATCACCAGACCTACTCTCCGAGTAAGCTTGGAAGTAATTTTTAATAGCTTAGAATAACTAAAGTTTAAATTGTTCTTAGATGTTTTCATAATAATGGGTGTTATTTTGAAACAAATATAGAATCTGGGCAATCATTAAAACTCACCCTAAAGTATGATTTTATAAAAATCATACTTTAGCGAATAATTAGAGAAAACCTTAAATTAATTAGCAGAAAAAGCCAAAAAATAACTACAAATAAACCGATGAAAATTATCCAAGCCACACTCGCAGACATACAGGCCTTAACATCAATATTCGAAGCCTATAGAAAATTTTACAGACAAGCGCCTAATCCTGAAGCTGCCGCAGCATTTCTCACAGAAAGAATAACAAGAGAAGAATCTGTCATATTTATTGCTAAGAACGACAAAGGTGACATAATAGGCTTTACACAACTGTACCCATCATTCACTTCTACACGTCTCAATAATACATGGATACTCAATGATCTATACGTAGATAAAGAGCATAGAGGACAAGGCATATCTAAGGCACTGATAGATCGTGCAAAACAACATGCTATACAAACAAAAGCACATGGTTTAATGTTAGAAACAGAGAAGGATAATCGTATTGCTAATCAATTATACCTCTCTACAGATTTTAAGAAGGAAACGAATAATTTTTATTTTTGGACAGTTAAAGAATTAGAAAATGAGTACCGCAACTAAAGAAACATTATCTCCAGGCATCCTTAGTCTTATACCTATATTCTATGTAGGATGGTCGGACTCTGTTCTAAGTCCCTCAGAAGTAAAGCTGATCCATAAGAAAATAAAAAGCTATAAGTTCTTATCAGCTGAAGATAAAGCATACCTTATAAAATGGTGTAACCCTAAAAACCCACCCTCCAAGGAAGTTTTTAAGCAATGGGCAAAAGCACTAAAAAACGCCAGCAAAGACTTCAGCTCAGATAAGAAAAAATCATTATTGCAATTGGGTACAGAAATCGCTTCCAGCAATAGACTTATTATCAACAAAGAAGATGAAGCTGAAATTAATAACTCCATCAATGACCTAAAAGAAACATTAGGTCTCTCTTCTGATAGCGAGCAGCTCTTACTTAAGAAAATATTTCCTGAAGAAAATATAGTAGCAGATACAAGTGACAAAATAGATTCTCAAGAATTAAAAAAATTACTTGACGGAGAGTATGAAGAGATAAAAGATAGAGTAAGAACGCTGTTGAGAGATCCATTATTCGCGATTACACAAGAGACAGATAAGGATATCCATAGACTTAATATTCTGAAGCAAGTCCGAGCACTCGCTGACCAAGGTATGAGTGCATATGCATTCCCAACTCAGTATGGCGGGCTACAAGAAGGCGGCAAGCACATTGCCGTATTCGAGATGCTCGGCTATGGCGACCTCAGCTTAGCCATTAAGTTTGGTGTGCAGATAGGTCTTTTTGGAGGGGCAGTATACATGCTGGGTACTGAGAAGCATCATAAGCAATACGTAGAAGCATTACACAAGTGTGAGCTACTCGGTTGTTTTGCTATGACAGAAACTGGTCATGGCTCTAATGTCAAAAACTTAGAAACAACAGCCACTTACGACCATAATACCAAAGAGATAATTATAAACTCTCCGAATTATAATTCTGGAAAAGAATATATAGGCAATGCCATCCACAGTCATATGGCGGCAGTATTTGCACAACTTATAGTAGATGGAAAAAGTCACGGCGTACATGCAGTACTTGTACCGATAAGAGATAAAGAAAATAATCTGCTTCCAAATATCAAAGTCGAAGACTGCGGCCATAAGATGGGACTGAATGGTGTAGATAACGGACGCCTATGGTTCAGTGAAGTAAGAGTACCCGTAGACAATCTACTGGATAAATATGGTAGCATCTCAGCAGAAGGCAAATACGAAAGCCCAATCGCCAATGAATCAAAGCGATTCTTTACCATGCTCGGAGCATTAGTAGTAGGAAGAATATGTGTCGGCTTACTGGGCAATAACGCAGCTAAGACAGCATTGACCATAGCGACTAAGTATGCTTACAAGAGAAGACAGTTCTCTCCTAAAGATGGTATGCAAGAAAATATTATCATTGACTACCCTACACATCAGAAAAGACTCTTTCCAGCTATCGCTAAAACCTATGCGTATCATTTTGCGCTCAGAGATCTTGCTGACAAATACACCAATGCTACCGAAGATGAAACCCGCGAAATAGAAACACTAGCCGCTGGCCTCAAAGCGAAAGCGACGTGGCATGCCACACACACCATTCAGATGTGTAGAGAAGCATGCGGTGGCAAAGGATTCTTATCTGAAAACAGAATAGCACAACTGAAAGGCGACACAGATATATTTACAACTTTTGAAGGCGACAATACCGTGCTTATGCAATTAGTCGCTAAGGGACTCTTGACTGAGTTCAAGCAATCATTCCATGATGACGGATACAAAGCTGTACTTAGATATATTCTCACTAAAGCTAGACACGATGCTTATGAATTAAATCCTGTATTCGGCAGACAGACTGATGTCAAACACCTTCTCGATCCCAAGTTTCACTTCCATGCCTTTAACTACAGAAAAAGGAAAATTCTACTCACGCTTAGCGAACGTATGCAGAAGTACATCAAGCGTGGTGGCGATCCATTCCAAGCATTCCTTAAGGTCCAAAATCATATGATGGAATTGGCTGATGCATTTGTAGATCAAGTAACTCTTAATGCATTTTACTCTAATATCGAAAAGATTAAAAATCCAACGAATAAAAAAGTCATGAATGCTCTAGTACACCTCTATGCATTAGATACAATAGATCAGAACAAAGGCTGGTACTTAGAGTCAGACTATATGGTAGGATCTAAAACAAAAGCCATCAGACGTATGATCAGTAAGTTGTATCAAGAGATCAAGCCTCATGCTCTTTCTCTTGTAGATGGTTTTGCGATTCCTGACGAGTTGATTATGGCGCCTATTGCTTTAAGGGAGGAGAGTTAGGATTTACATTATATTCTTATCTCTAATATTTTATAACGAAAGTGTGTATCAAATTAAAATCCTCAGAGTATATGTATAAGTTTAGTTCCGTAAGTAAATAAAACAAACCGTCAATTACTTCTATATCTAATGTCATATTTGATGGACCTAAATATTCTCTAATGCAATGCTTAACTTCAGGAAAAAGATTATATAGATACATTTCTTCATATGTAACTTGTCCTCTTGCATCCCAGTTAATGGCTTCTATCATAACTCCAACACCTTCACTGAATATTATATCACCTCTATAATTTGCATGACCATAGTCACCTAAAAACTCAATACCTGACTCATCGAATCTAACTTCTGAAGGATTAGCCAATAAATAATTTTTTCCTTTGAAATGGACGAAGCTGCTTATGAATCCCGAATAATTTGAGGGAATAACAGCATTAGAAATTTCATAACTTTCAATGGTACTTAAGTCAATTTTATCTAGCTTCACATAACTCAAAGTACTATTTGTGGCATCTGATTCGATTAAGTGAACATAGTCTTCTCCAATTGAAAATTTTAAATGATTTTGGATATCAAGGTGACCATCAAGTTTTACATCATACTTACTTATATTATCAAGATTCATTAAACTGACAAGACTATATCCTACGTCCAGTTGTCCGAGAATAAAAAAATCACCGAAAGAATATTGTAGATCTATAATATCCCCCTGAAATCCTATAACACTTGACATATTGATTTCTTCTACTAAACTTCCGTCTAAGTCAAAAACTAAAAAATTTGACTCTTGCAAAGCTTTCGATTCTGCAATCTCTGCCAGCAGTAATAACTTATTATTAGTGGGATGATTATATGCCTCATAGTTGTAAGTGTTATCATTAAATACATATTCCAAAATAATTGAACCTGCATTTTGATTTATTGTATCAAATTGTGTAAGAACATGGTTATTATACAAATATACTTTATCATCCAAGGCTATAACTTGACTTGAATTAGCGTATCTTCTTAGATCTGGAAAATAGCCTGAATTATCAGTCAGTACATCCGTTAAAGCAAAGCCTTCCTCATGAAATTTTGTAGTTGCACTATAATTTTGACTATTGCAGACTACTCTTTCTAAAGAATAATATAATGTATCACCACTCTTATTTAGTATTCCACTTAGACTTTCTGTACACATAGATAAAGATTGTGCTACAGAAAAGCTAAGGGAGTTTTCATTGATTATTTCATATTCAACAGTCTTACCATTAATGGTATGATTTGTAGGATTATTTGCACAACTCAAAAGTGGAATTTCTTCAAATCGACTTAAACCTATCGTATTAATGACAAAAGAGTCAGCGATCTCTTCAATAGTAATAGTAGCATTTAATAATGTCATTTTTCCATTTGCATCACCTATCACAGTCCTATAGGTACCTAAGAAATTATCTAAACAGGAATCATCTATTATCGTTTCTTCAATTTCTTCATTACCACCATTAATTATGTCTTCATTATCACAGCCAAAAAACATGATTGGCGTTAGCGCTAAAATTAAATATTTAAATATTTTCATAATAACAATAAATTATTGATTGTATTTTTTTTAAAAAAAAACTCTATAGTAACTTACCTACTAATCTCCGATTATATCAGAAAGGCCACATCATCTTTAGTTCCATAAAAAATAGAATCATCTGATGAGAATATATCCTATCCTAAAAGAAGAAGAAGAAGAAGAAGAAGCACATATACTTTATAATATTAGCTGCTACCATCTCAAATATAAATAAGCTGCTCTGCCAAGCTTCAATCCATTGCATATAAGATTATACACTTACATTACAAGACCTTGTTACTAATATTCAATTGAATAAAGAATACAATGTCTGTAATTAATCTTCTATGCATCTACAACTATGCTTAAGGGTTCCTACAGCATCTAGTTCCACAAATTCAAAATTTCCATCATCCATCAAAATAAGTTCGTAAGCCCAAAACGTAACTCCTTCTTCATCACTAAACGAACTAGTCCAAAAAGTGGTGCTTATATCTTTACCGAATTGCTCCCATTCTGTTGTTTGTGATGATTGTGGTTTTCTTTTAAAATAGCCAGTTGGCTCAGCACAAAACCCTGTACTTATATCAGAGTAATTCGGTGTTATCAAAGTAGATGCACTCCAAGCTCCAAATTTTGCTAAACTAGCATTATCATTGAAGACAACATTTAATAGATTATCCCACTCTCCTTTACTTGGAATATGATATCCTGAAGGACAGGGGCCTTGAGCAAATTCATATATTCCAGAAGCTAATGGAAAGTTTAATACTTCGCCTCGTGATGTAAGTAATTCAGTTAGCGTGAAATAATCTCTGTCTATTGGTCCAGAATTCAACATTGAAGGATTGGGAGAATTTGTTGTCAACCATCTATCGCCTCCTATTTGAATAGATTTATATTCTCCTTCTTCGCTCGGTACAAGTCGATCAAAAATACAACCTTGAGCACTGGAAAAACAATCACCGATATAACTATCATCAAAAATAATAGTTGATCTATTTAATTGTGGATTTGAAAAATGAACAAACTCAACAAAACATATAGGATTGTAATCTATTTCTGAGGTCTCGAAAGGAACATTATAATTGAAGAGCAAATTCCCATTCAAATCGGTGAGTTGATCACCGTTGCAAAAAACTTTAAACCTACCATCGATATTTGATGCTGTAAGTTGCCCAGATAGTGCAAGTTTATAAGTTGATAAATTTTCGCCGCCCCCAAGGCATATAACTTCTGTATTTCTTTGACCTCTTATTAGACTTTCTGAATCATTTGAACATTGTTCAAATTTTCTTTCCAATTCAAAAATTGTCATTTCAACTTCCTTTCTACCAATTTTAGGAAATGCAACCTTACCCTTTATTTTTGGCTTCATCCTAGCTACGATTCCACAATTGGCAATTTCACCACTACTACCAATACCACCTTCTGCATACCCACCCAAAAAATAATCCATCTTTACTTCAGCTGCAAATGCCAGATCATCAAACATTCCTATTCCGATATCAGCCCCAAACTCACACCCAAATCCTAACTCACCACCAACCTTAAATAATGCCTCAGCATTACCATCAAATTCAAAATTGGGATCTGCAGTTGAAATTGAAGAACTAAATTCGGCTTTTTCAAATATAACATCCATAGATGCAGATCCTGACATCTCTACTTGTCCTCCTGCAAAAGCCCTAAAGCCTATATAAGGAGAACCTGAAATTGTTGTTGCTGGAATATTTGTAGGTATTGTAAATTTCCACAATTTAAATTTGCATTCAAGCTTACCTGTAGGCTCTAAAACTAATTTTATTTCAAGCTTCAAATCTTTAAACCCATACTTTGTTACTCTGTCTCCACTAAGTCCTTCTTTTACAACTCCAAGATATATTTTTGTTTTCAGTTTAGCATCTACTCCATAGAGTACACCTTGAACGTTGCAACTTACTCCACCATTTGACTCTTCAAATTCTGTTCCCCCTGGAATATTAATCGAAACTAAAGTTAAATCCAAATCTCTGCTCCTTTGAAATTCATCTGGGTCAATGTAAAAATTCAGTTCATCAAAAGCATCTTCTAATCCCGCATTCTCTGTTCTTACATAAGTAGAGTCTCCTAAAATGTCTATCCCTACAATTCTTTTTACAAAAAACCGATCAACTTTCAAGGATTCGAATTCAGAAACTAATATTTTATCTTCTTTAAATGATTCAACCACTCTATCTTGATTATGAAATACTAACATATTTTCAGAGATACTGCCGAGGGTTTCAAACACTTCGTTTGGCTTTAAAGGAATAGCGTTAGCTGAATAATCAATGACTATTTCATCCACGACATTTTCATCTATTACCTCCATTAAATCCTCCTTCTCACATTGCCATCCTACAACGGCACATAAAAAAAGCAATATAAAATTTCTGAGTGTTTTCATAAGGTTAGATTTTAATTGGTAGATTCGATGTTTGAGGTCTGAGAATACAATCCATTGGCAGTGTAGATCTTTATCATATACTTATAATCCTCACTTGGATCTATAGAATCTGTCCATTCCGACTTTCCATTGTAGGAAATTGTTTTGTACTTAGTAAGTTTAGTTTTTTCTTGAGCTTTATAGATGATTATTTTACTTTGAACTGCTTTTTCAAAATTCCATTTCAAGGTAACTTTATCATCACTTTTAGATACAGAAAAGTCTGAAGGCGCTTCGTAGTTCTTACGTTGCCAGGCTTTGAGACTTACCGCCTTATCTGTATAGCTACTATTTCCAGCAGTATCTTCAGTCTTAATTCTATAAGAATAAATCTTACCAGGATCTACATTCTTATCAAGATAGATATTCTGAAAAGCATTCATCTCTATCAGAATCTGCCACTTGCTATTCTTGGTTCTTCTTTCTAATATTTGTTTATTAACATCTACGAATGGTGATGGCAACCACATTAGAGCATTTCCTTCTTCCCTTGCATCCATAACTGTGATCAGTGCCGGAGAGGGTGGTATAATATCAGGACGAAACAATTCTAACCGTTCAGAATATTGTGAAACATTAGTTCTCAGGTCTACTGCAGCTACACGATAGTGAATAGACTTAGTTAATGTATTAACAGAGAGTGTATCAGTAAACTCAGAGGTCTTAAGAGGATGGTCTGTTACTCTTAAGAACTCAGTTAGAGAGTCATTAGTCGCATATACATAATACCCCCAAAGATCCTCATCTGTATTATCTTCCCATTGTAAACTTACTATACCAGTAGAGTCTATCGACCCATTAAAACCTACAGGGATCTCTGGTGGGAGCTGATCCTGAACTATAAGTCTCTTAGGAAAACCGCAGGTTGTAATATCCTTATCATCTATTACACAGATACGGTAATAATTAGCATATTCTATTATATCCTTATCGTAACTATAACTTCTTGATTCAGGAGCCAAGAGACCCTGATGGACATTACTATAGTTTCCTTTAAGTTCATTAGAATACTGAATCGAAAAGCCTTTTATATTTGATTTTGTGTCAATGTCTGACCACTCAAAAAACACTTTATCTTGACTCTCATTTGCAGCTAACGCAGTAAACGTAGGAGCACTAAGTCCCGATACATCATAGGCTATACCTTCAAGAGGCTCCGATGCAGGACTCCTTTCTCCAAAGTAAGTGAGACCAATTAATCTATACTTATAGATAATATCATTCTGGACAGAATCCGTGTAAAAAGCCAGTACAGAACCAAGTCTTTCATCTGCCATCGGTAATATAGGTGTATCATTTATCTGAGCATATGATCCAGTTTCTGTTGCACGCTCTATATCATAAAGGAAAAAGTTATCGCTGAGTGTCTCAGAATCCCATCTAACTGTCAAGGTTTCGTCACCAGCCTCTACACTTACTATTTGTGGCTTAGGCGTAGGCTCCAGTTCATTATCTAATGAAGTAGTCAGTACCTCTTCTAATCCAGTATCAGGGTTACTCATTCTGGCGACATAATAATATGAAGCTCCAGGTATCACATCATCATCTACAAATCTTAATCCTAAGAACTTAGCTACTTCAATCTCTTTACAAGGGAGCACATTACATGTAAGAGCTAACATCTGATGCCGCATAATTTCTTCTTGCTTATTCGCTTCTGACACATCTGATCTTGAAAATAGATTTTCCTCAATTTCTTTTCCTATATCTGAATACTCCGTATTCTTCAGAACAGATACATCCATAAGGCTACCCATCTTAATCGGTCTTCCTGAATTTAAAATTTCTCGTTCAGATATAGAACTTAGTGTTTCAGGATCATATTGCAACCTCTCTAACATGTATCCATTAGTTAAAATTTCTTCATAGAGGGCAGAGGAAGTAGACACTATTCTTATGACTATAGAATCCTGATATGCCTTGGATAATAAACCCACTTCAGTTGATTGTGTTAAATCCAGAAAATCATCTTGTGCAAAAGATATAAATGGCAGCAAAATAAATAGTAAAATAAGTTCTTTCATACTATTAAAAATTATAAATAGTTCCAGAATTGTTCCCTGAAAAAAGACGATAAGCTGGCATACTAAAAAAATTAGTACGACCGAAAAGTGCAAAAGATATGAATGCATTTTTAACTGACATACTAGAAGATTCGAAATATTTTTTATAAGGATCATCTACCGTAATATCATAAATTACTCCTGGGGGAGGAAACCCAGCTTTAAACTTCCAATCAACATCACCAGCGTTTACAGAAAGCAGAAAAGTCGAAATCCCACCTAATGTTGATTTAATATTACTCATCATTGTACGATGAGGACCAAACGGAATGTAGATTCTGTTTAATCCCTCTATACGACTTAAGTCACCCATTGAAACTGTTTCAAACAATTCCTTACTTGTTTGTACTGAAGCTCCATAATGCTCAATACCCATTCTACCATTTGATAATGGAATTTTATTAGTCTTTAAGCTTGATATTCTACCCAGAATATTTATTAATGCAAAGTTGTAACTACCATGTCGAGTAATTCTATCAGCCCAAGTAGTCTGAATAGAAACATCAAGAAACATACTTTTATTAATAGAAAATCTTGCCATCCCATCTCCTCCGCTATTATCTATGGACAGGAATGCTTTGGCATTAACCTCCTTATCCTTTTCTAATGATTCTCTAACAACATCTAGTTGATCAAACAACCATGAGCCCATTCTATTATAAGCTAAATCACTAATGGCAGGCAGCACATTAAATCTATTTATAGAATAATTATCAAAAGGTTCTTCAAATTCTATTGCAGCGTCCTGAAAACTGGAAGACTCTACCGAACCATTGGCTAACTTATCTTCAATTGTTCCATATCGACTCGTTATAAAGCTTGTCTCGTAGACTCTTCTATATCGACCTTCACTATCCTTCATCTCCAGGACCAAGGAATAAGCTGTGCTTTTTTTCAAACCGCCTAATGAGAAACTAATCCGTTTACCAGAATGATTAATAGTAGCAAGAACAGTTGTAGAATTAACTGGATTATTTAAATCTGTAATCCGTACTTGATTCTTGTATGATTGATTATGGGTTGGATTTGTTCCTGTAGGAAGCTTGGGAATGGGTTCAAATCTTGGCCCTGTAGGTTCAGTAGGTGGATTATTAATAGTACCTGACGGTGCATTACTTAATGGGTTGTTCTCATTACCTACTCCAATCATATCCGAAAGGTCGCTTACCCCTCTAAACCATCTCCCTGGACCACTACCATTAGTATTATTAGATCCACTACCTACTAAAGATAAATTACCATCTCCAAATAAAACATTAAATGCTGCAGCATTAAATTGTATATATCCCTTATCAAAATCCTCATGATTAAAAAATAACTCATAAGAGCCTGGAATAGATTGCTCTACAAAGTCATCTGATAACTTTTCTGGAATCTCCCCTGTCTTGAAAGTATGTTGCTTTTCGACGGTATCAAATATATTATTACCTCTGTATAGATCCACGATGACTGTAATCCTATATCTCGTATCAGGCTTCATTTCCATTGATCTCATCCTACGAAACTTAGAGCCTGTATTGAAGTCACTACTATCTAATTTTTCTACAGAACTCCATGAACCACTTCTTCGCTCCTCTAATTCAAATAACTTAATCTTAGGCTTTAGCCTTATCGTTCTAAGCTTACCTCTTTCTACAATCTGGATGCCTCTCACTAAGGTATTATGACCATAATGCAATTCTAAGCTAGGCTCTATACTCAGAAAGTCAACCTCTTCTTGTCCATCGGCAGGTGTAATGCTTTTTATAATGTCGATAGGAGCTTCATCAGAATTGTCATAATCTATAGATGGTATACATTTATCCCCATAACTGAAGTCTACATTAAAAGAGCCTCTGAAATTATGACCATCTCTAATCTGCCATATTTTTTCGCCTCCAACCTTTTCGCTTCGTATATTAAAACTTCGTCCAGCAATTTGTTCTGCAGTCCAGATTGCACCCTTAACAGCTTCATCAAGAAACACTGGAACGAATACTTTATATGAAAGCCTAACTTTACCATCAACCCATACAGGATTAGGCAATCCGCCTTGCAGCAAAGCTACAGCACTCAATTTTGCCAATTCTCTTCCTAAAGCATAGATCTCTCCACTACCCCCAGCATAAATCTGTCCAAGAGCATACCAGCCTTCATGTCCTGGTGGCGAATAGCTACCACAAGATCTATCATAGCTTTTAGTCAAATTAATATCAAAACCTGCTAATACAAATCCACCAAAACCTGTTTTCCATCTTTCTTCCTCAATTAACCAAAAGTTAGCGCCGTAACTAACCATTGCACCAAAGGCAACTCCAGACCCTAATGTAGGAGGTCTTTGCTCTCCACTTATATCACTTACCCAGTCGGCATCTGCATCACCTACAGAATTAATAGCCATAAGGTCTCTTATCTCTTGAGGTAGGTATAGTTGTGAAGGTATGCCATCCCCTATCATCAGATAGAACTCAGTGGTGGTAGCATATCCTGCTTGATCATTACCGAGATTGGTACCGATGTACGCTGGCTGCATTTTTAGCCCCTTTCTTGTAGTATAATCATAACTACCTGGCACACCGAAATAGGCATGGAATTCATCAGAATTTACTAATATTTCAGATGTCACGTCACCTTTATATATTCCCTTATCGGGAGGAATATTAACTCCTAAAGCTGAAGACAACAGAAATTCCCCTTTTCCATTTCCGCTTCCACCAAATGTAAATGAGGCATCGAAACTTCCATATATCATGGATTTTTGATTTAATGTAATGACAGGTGTCCATGGATCTTCAGACATCGCATATACATTACCTCCTAAGCCAATAACAGTTTCCCTTCCTAAGGCAAGGCGTAGTGTAGCATCCAGATTTAAAGTTTTGACATCAGTACCCTCTGGACTTCCTAAGATAAAAAATGCTAAAGCAAAATTACCAGCTTGAGGCACAATATTATCATGTAATGACTTATCCAAAGGATCCATAGGTTCAAACGATCCTCTTCCGAATGAATTAAAATATTCATCTGATATCTTATAATTCCAGAATACACCTCCTCCTAAACCGTTCACATTAAGCGGACCTATAGGAATACCCACGTCATCCTTTAATGCGACTCTAGCATACCAGAAAGAAATGTCCTTCTCACCATTAGACTTATATCGCGTACCGAAAGAACCCGCCATTGATATCCCTTTGCCACCTTGTTCTAATTCTATATTTAATCCCCCTCTAAATGATTTTTCTCGATCAGTTCTCTTATAGCAAACTCCCCCACTCATCTTGACGGAAGCTGTCTGCACATCCACTGTCAAACATTCAAGCCCAAAATTTAATTTACCATATTTGTTGGTTGTTTCATCAAAGGTACTTTCTACAAATATTAGAGCACCTAACCCAAAACCATTCTTTTCTTCTACTTCAGTTTGTTCGGATTGGTCAGCTGTTCCTCCACCACCCATAATGTGCATATAAGGTTCTAAGTAGAGTCGAGGTTTATCTATATCGCCTGCTAATTCAAATTCTCTAAAGGATAATTCAAATCCTGCAAGCGTCTTTTTCTTAAGTTCAGTATCTTCTTCTTGATTATTATCTGGTGGTGGATTGAAGGCTTGATCCATTTCCGAAAGAGACTCATCTAATGCTAACTTATCTGCCCTTATGTCTGCAACTTTTAGATCATAGAATTCTTTAAGATTAGGCGTTAAAGCGAAATTAGTACCAGCAAACCCTTTATCTGTCTCATAACTTAAGATAAAAGGGACGCCTAGCAGTTCTAATGGTAATTGTTTTAGATCTGATTGGCTGACTCCTGGTAACCAGTTAGTAGTCTCTGGTGACATACCAAGTTTTCCAAAGAGATTTGTTTTAAAGATAAAATCCTTCGATTCCGAATAATTCAGTGAAATATATGAAGCATTATTAAGTGTAACCTGAGCTAAGAACATGGGTACTCTAAATGGTTGTGCCTCCTCTGCTGTCGAACCAGGATTAATAATAAAAGCATATTCCATCTCATCGTAGGATACGCTCTTATGCATCACTGCATTAAAGGCAAAATGATCATCCTGATGAAGGAATGGTGCAAAGAGTTGTCCACCTATGCTACCACGTTTGAATTCATTATTTACCAGAGCCACATCTACAGACTCAAGTTTTGAGTTCCATCTACCTAATTTTAATATTTTATTCTTAAACGGATCATCCACCTTTATTGAGAGTGACAAATTGAAATCATCACCAAAATCTAAAACAGCGTTTTGAATAGAAAAAGTCTCTAAGGCATCTCCTCTTAATTGAGGTGGCAAATGAACATCTATTTCACGTAAGTATAAACCTGTCCAAAGTGGTAATTTTTCTTCTTGATCTCTTGTCAATTCTAAATATTCTTCAGAATTAAAATCAAATTTTCTTCCATACTCAATATGATCATCAGGAAATTCTAATTGTGAAGGATTATATATTTCAGAAAGATCAATAGATGCATTCTTTACTTCAAAACCCCAATTATCAAGAGCGCCTACCTCAAAAGGAGTCATACTTGCGTCAAATATCCAACCACTATCTTCTGATTGCTCATTAATCAATATTCCAAAAACAGCCTCTACCTTATCTGGAATATCAGCAGGGTCGTTATATGCAGATCTATAGGGACTTAGAGACAAAGCTCCTTCATCCTCTGTGCCTTCTTTGTTTGGGAAGCTTATTGCACATTCAAACCGTCCTCCAGTAACACCATCACAATCAAATTCTAAAAAACTTCCTTTAGAATCATCAGCATTAGTGCAGTCTTCACAGCCTTTTATCTCGAAACCATACCCATCCTCAGAAGAAAAAACAGGAAGATCATAGACCATATGTACCCTTCCATTCTGTACAGATCCATCTGGCGTGAAACAAAGTTTTGACAGTCCGAAGGAAAGGTAAGCAGTAGAACCATTTGTTTCAAAAGGCAAAGGGAGGTTGAAAGTAGAACGCATATTAGCACTACCGGTAGTAAAATTCATTTCATCAAGAACAATTTTAAAGTTCTTTCCATTAATAACTTGATCAAAACCTAAAGGCATCTTAAGTCCTTCTCCATTCATAGTACCTTCGATTTGTGCCATAACTTCATCTACTGTACTTAGCGCTTCAACAAAATTATTATAAGATTCCTCATCACGCTTTTTCACATCAGCTAAAGTATAATCTATACCATCTGGGACAGTAACCCGACTTGTGAAATCCTCATTCTGAGCTAATGGAAGAGTGATAACTTCTCCAGCAATTAATTCCTTATCTTCATTTAGTTGTATGTTTTTTAATTCAACACCCACTGGAAATTCTATCCCAAATAAACTGACATCAACGGTACCTTCTCCATTAAAGGCATTAGAAGCTGAAAGACTTGAATTCCTAACCTTAACATTAAAGTAACCTGCAGAAAATGTCTCCGGTAAGTTTGAAAATGAATGCACTATTAGTTCCTCAGCTGGAGGACTGGCTTGATCACACGTAGCGCAATCATAAGTAGGAATTTCCTCTTCCAAGTCTTCATCACATTTTATCTGAAATATACTGATGTCGCTATAGCCACCGTTTCTCAGAGTAACCTCACAATCAGAATCACGATTATTATTTAAGGTAGCTTTAACCCTTAGGGCATAGTACATATCCTGATTCTCTATCAAGGTAAAATCAAGTGTCGTTTGATTAAGGGCCTCATCTAAAAAGTTTTCACCCATAACAATTTCCCTAACCACTCTATACTGGTTATCGAAAAATTGTTCTTGGGCAAGAGCAAGACTAGTTTCTTCTACCTGTATGACTTCCACTAAGAAGTCCATACAATTAGGGTCAGCCAATCCTTCGTCAAGCTCCCAAGAAATAATATCTAACACCTCACAATCTACTATATCACCCGACAAAGGATTGCTTATAAAAACATTTGTCGATACAATATCAAAACTCTCAGAGCAGATTCTAGGTGACAACTGCTCGTTACTGCCAACTTCAAATGCAGTAAGACATAATGTATATGTGCCTTCAGGTAGTTGAGGATTAAGTAACTCAGTAATATCAACACCCTGCTGATCTGTCGCATTAAAAGATTGAAAATAATTTGCAGCTGTCCCTTCAAAAATCAAATTATCTAAAGTGAACCCAAAATCCCCAAAAGAAAAATCTAACCCTATGCCAAGGCTCTCATTTGCTTCAATTATTATTGTAGATTGAGGAATAAATTCAGAGCCAGGTGTCCTGATCGACCCTCTCTCTACTCCAAAAGCATCTGTAATAAGTAACTCTGCCTTAAGGTAAATATTGATATCACGCGGTATGTCATTTAGAATCGTAAAAGAAATATTGGAATTTTCTGCTACAAGTTCTCCAATAGTTCTTGGGTAAGGCTGATTAATTGTGTAATCAAAATCAATAATTCTCTGCGCATAAGATAGGTGTACAATCAGGAGCAATAGAAAAAGAAATAATCCTCTCCAGTTCATATTCTTAAATTTAAAGCTGTTCTTAATCTAATCTCCGATCTATCTTGACCTACATTTTGTTTTCTATTCAAATGATTAATAGTAACCTGTAAGGAAGAATACTTATTCATATTCATATTAACTGAAGCAAAAGATCTAACGTAATAACCATTATTCTTATCTACTACATTCGTTTTGTTGTAAGAACTACCTACTCTTGTAGAAATCTTATTATTGACAAAAGACTTCGACAAAGTTAGATCTACCGAATAAGTCTCTCGATCAGAAACTAAATAGTCATAAATACGAAAACCTCCACCTGCTCTTAGTTTATATTCATATAATGAAGTTCCTATGACCAGCTTAGACATATATATTTGAGAACTTGTACTTAAGTCCTCCAATGCAAACTTATTCTCGAGTTGTCTATAATTAAGTATTACTCTCAGAGATGAGTTATTACCTTTTCCAAACTTAATCATGGGAGAGAAAAAACCATTTTGTTGTATACTAACTACCTTAAGTGTATCATCAAATTGCTCAATCTGAGGAGATTTATCAAAATTAAAATTTGAGTACTTCCCTGTGAGTAGTAATTTCTTGTTAGGCTTATACTTGAAATTAAAGGCGTAAGTTGTTCTTAGGTTACTGTTAATATTTCTATCAGTAAGTTTATTTTTCATAAATCCATAAGAACCCGATAACCTTAATTTTCCATCCATAATCTTAAGCGAGGTATTGAGGCTGTGGTTAATAAAATCAGACTGATAATAATAAGTTCCTATAGTCCTGAATTCTGGGCTTACTAACTCAGTCGAGTAACTCAGTCGAAAATTAGAAATCTGATAACTTAAAGAAGCATTTCCTGCATAGCTAAAAGAAGAAGTTGGATTAGGGGAAAATATATTAGAAATGGCTCTGTATGACTCTTTAATTTCAAAATCATTCTTGTCCTTGTTTTCTGAGTAGGCACTACCTAATGCCTCCATTTTTATAAATATATTTTTATGAAGTGGTAATAGCCAATCAATACCAAAGCCGACATTATCCTTAGGGTGTAGTTCTATATTTTGAAGCGCTTCTGCATTTAGTTCTGACTCATTAAACCCATCTTGCCCTGCGAATGCCAACATATCGAAATATGCCCTATCTGTACCGAATCCGATTTTAGTAGCAAAAACATTTCTATTATAATCTTGCAAAAAGCTCAATCCATCAACGAAAATATCTGGATCATAGGCAAAGAAATTTCGTAATTTGCCACCCATACCAGCAAACCTTAATTTCTTATATGAGGTCTCTAATCCAAGTCCAAAAAATGTAGTCCCGCTCATAAAAAATTTAGAAAAATTCATCGTACGCATACCTATGTGCAGTGTGGTCTTCTTGAACCGAGGACTAGTTCCAATATAAAATACCGGTCTAACAAAATTAAAAGAACCCCTATTGTAAACTATTGATACAGGTAATTTAACACCTTTGATAGATAAAGTTACACCACCACTGAGGTTAAAACTATTAGCAGGAATCAGCCCATCTGTTCCAATAAACTGATTATAATACTGATGTGACAAAGTGAGTGAACCAGAATAGTTAAAGGGTAATTTCTTATTCTTGTCATTTTGTCCAAGTGTGATGGATGCTGACCAAAGTCCCAAAATAAATACTAATAGAGCTTTCATACTGGTAATATTTAAGATCACCACAACCTTATGTTTTGGAGTTCATATAAGGGGCGATTAAATCTTTCAATTTTTAATTAAGGTTTTTAATAGCTCAACATCTTTTTTGAGTGATTCTATTTCTTCTTTCTGAGTTTCAATTAGGATCTGCTGCTCTTGCGTGGCCTTAATATTATAGTATATGAGTGAAGAATAATTTAATGTCTTCAGTCCATTGTGGTCTTCAATCAAATTTGGAAATATTTCTTCAACTTCCTGTGCTATTAGACCTATTGTAGGTTTATCTGCAGATATGTACTTATATCTCTTAACATCAAGTTTTAAGAGATCGTCTAAGACACTTCCAACTTGCGTGATATTCTTTTTCATGTTTCTATCTGACACAACAGACCATGTTAAATTATCCTCATCTAAAAAGGCATAATTAGAGGCTGACGTACCTATTCTTATATCATCTGAAGTATTTGCACCTAAAAACCATTCATTGCTTCCATTATCTAGAGACATCTGGTAGCCGTTAGATCCCGTTTCATCTATTTCTAACTCTTCAGTGGGTGTATCATCTGATCCGATTGCAACCTTTTTTGTTGATCCGCTCCAGACATAATTGCCTTCATTCCCCCAAGGCATTTGTACCGAACCTCCATTCGGTAGTAAACTAAGAGTTTGTCCAAACATATCTAAAGCTTGATAAGTAGGTACGTAATATTGTAAGAAATAATCAAACCAATGTGTCAGTACAACACCCAAACCCCCTTTATCTATTTCTATGAAGACGGGATCTGTAAATGGTGGATTAGGGCCTCCAACAGAATAAAAAACTATTGGAGGATTTGGTACTGGATTGACAGTAAGGTTTTGGAGCTCATTCTCGTCATCAGCGTCACTATCATTCACATTATCAATGTTATCACTAAAGCCCGCTGGAATACCTGACAAGGAATTCCAGTTTTGTATAGGACCTGCAGGACCTGTATCACCAGTCTCACCCTTGGGACCTACTGGGCCAGTATCACCAGTTTCACCCTTAGGGCCTACTGGACCTGTTGCACCTGTCTGACCTATAGCCCCAGGAGGACCTTGTAGATTAGTCAATTGTCCTAGGCTACCATCTGGATTTTCAAACTGGAGTGAAGCACCATTCCAAAAATGTTGAGGTCTATCCCCTTTAAGACCTATTGGACCCGCAGTTCCCATTGGACCTGTTGCACCCATTTGTCCTTGCGGACCTGGATTACCTCTTTCTCCTTGAGGGCCTGGGGACCCCATAGCACCTGTGGCACCGACTTGTCCTTGAGGACCTGTATTACCTTGTGGGCCTGGATTACCTCGTTCTCCTTGAGGGCCTCTAATAGCACCTACGTTATCAAAACTATTTCCATTCCATACATGACCATTGCCATCATTTTGAGTGATATACATATCGCCTATTGAACCTTGGTAATTAGTTGGAAGTAGATTAGCTGCAGCTACAGATCCTACAATTTTTACACCAGTTCCCGTCGCTCCAGTCTCACCTTGTGGACCTTGAATACCTTGAGGACCTTCAGGCCCCTCGGGACCTCTCTCACCTTGAATACCTTGAGGACCCTGCTCTCCACCATTAAGAGAATATAGGGCTACAGGAACTGCATTAATAGGTGCAGTGCCCATAGTTATATAATCTGATCCACCATTAGGATCTATATCTGTACGTAGTTCTAATTCTTGACTCCAATCAATAGTCGCAAAATTAGAAGTGGGATTCTCACCACTACCTATTGTAACATTAAAGACACCTATCTTAGAAGTAAATGTTACGTGTCTTTCTGAATATATGATTCCGTTACTATCGTCTAGGACAGTTATTCTTAATGCAATAAGTTGATCATTAAGTGATTCGAAATTATCTCCTCTCGCTATACCTTGAAAATTAAATCCTTGACTCTGTCCTATAAGGCTTAATACTTGTATTAGTACGAATGATATTGTTATTAAATATTTCATTGGTTTGGTTTTATTGTTCAATTAATTTTTATGACTTTGTAGGAATTCACAGTTCCTTCTTTGTTAGATATTGTTAGTGTGTAGGTCCCATTTATCAAGCTT